>ERZ1034998.14-NODE-14-length-125642-cov-67.721476_pt1 | contig 125642 bp, 100 predicted proteins | sample MGYA00520621_ERZ1034998 | MGnify/ENA primary metagenome ERZ1034998 (study PRJEB33766, sample SAMN09781748) | gut metagenome | biome: gut microbiome | host: Homo sapiens | place: Madagascar | study: EMG produced TPA metagenomics assembly of the PRJNA485056 data... | reverse complement strand
AGAATAAAATAAATTTTTTCTCATTTAACTATTGACATTTATTAGCTGGACTTTATATTGTTTTATTACATGTTTTATAAAATGTTTTATTAAAGTAATTACATTATTATACTGCAAACATATTTTGTCAATATGTATTTTCACTTTCTTACATATTTCACATTTTTCAAGTATATTTTTTGTATATTTTCCACAATCACCATGCAAAAAACGGAAAGAAAACCGTAGTTACTGTTTTCTTTCCGTTTTTACTATAATATTATTTTCAATTTTTATATCACGTGTCGTTTTTCACACTTGTAAAACGTTCTAAAAATTTACATTTCTACCATATGTTCTGCAAAAAAATATTTTGCGGCTCCAACAGCTGACGCTTCTTTCTTATATGAACAATTTTTCAAGTATGAAACATCATGCTCAAATCCATTATATGTCATCACTTTTTCTCCCAGCGGTATCATATAATCAGATAATACACCTCCCACATCACCTCCTAATATGATATCCATATCATATGCCATCCGCAAATTTGATATCAAAACTGCAAGATGCTCCAGATACTCATTCCATATCTGCAAAACTTTTTCATCACCACTTTCCATTTTTTCCATAAATGAATCCAGTGACTGACTGTTATCCAGTGTCAGTACACTTGCAGCACAATATGCATCCGCACATCCTGATTTACCACAATAACATTTTCTTCCACCGGGAACAAGTATCATGTGACCAAACTCCCCTGCCTTCTGGTTCTGCCCTCGAAACAGCTTTCCATCTATGCAAAATGCACCTCCCAAAGTGTGGTTCAAAGACAGATATATCGCATTGGGATACTTCTGCTTTTTTTCTGCAAGCATTGCAGCATTAGCATCATTTTCAAAATATACCGGAATTTCCAGAGCCTGCTCTAAAAATCGCAGGCTATAATTCTCTATCCTTAAAGCATGGGATTTTAAAACAATCCGTTCTTTCTGGTCAATGATTCCCGGGATTGCCACCCCAATCCCTAGCAGCGTATTCTTCGCTGATTCTCCTTCAAGAAAAGCTTTGACCTTTTGTGCCACCTCTGTACAATAGGATAATTCTGCCGTAAATTTTAAACGGATGCGGTCTTTTTTTATAATCTCATCTCCAAGATTTACTAATACCATTTCTATATGATTCGCTGTAATCAAAATCCCCATTGCATGACAGTATGACTTATTAATCCCTATACTTTTTGCCTTCCGTCCACCGGTCGAAGCATATTCACCGGTTTCTTCTAACACCATTTTTTCTAGCAAGTCATTCACATTTGCTAACACAGTCGGCATACTCAAGTTCAATTCTTTTGCGAGTTCCGCCTTGGACGTAACAGGATTATTCAACACATAATTAATTATTTTTTTTCTTGCTATATTTCTTTTATCTTTATTTTCCGTTTTCTTATCCTCTTTTATCAAATAATTTATAAAAGAATTATATGCTTTTTTATTCTTCTTGTAAAGGAATTCCTTGAACATTTTTCGTATTAATAAAATTCCAATTTAGGAAATGCTTTCTTTAACTCATTTACCACAAAGTAGATTTCATCCTCATCCAATCCATCCTTGTTTTCCTTATGACATTTTTCTAAATCTGAGCTTGTTTGAAATGCTACATCTCCGATCAGAATCCCCCCTCTTTATAATAATGTTTTCATCTCACAATCAAAAATCAACATTGAAAACAGTTTCCAAAACTGGTTTATATCCTCTTACATTTTTATTTTCTCTTGGATGTGATTTTTTTCTTAAAATTAAGGTTGACGGCAAAAATCTTAAATCCACTGATTATGTTTGCACTTCATTATGGTGTTGTAGTTTCCTTTTTCATCAGTGCTACAGCTTGTGCTGTGTCTTTGATGTATGATGTATCTGAAAACGAGAAAGCGAGTTATTTCACCAGCATCTCATAAGTAACCCCGTACTTCTGCGCAATCTCGCTTGCATAGGATTTTCCCTCCGGAGGCGCCACTTCAATCTGATAGGAGCGCTCTGTCCCCTTCATGTGCACAATCATGGAAAACGCTTTCCCATCTGTGTGCTCTGCCTTCTGCTGCTCTTCATTCATTTCCTCCACATCAAATGCCAGCTTATGCATATGTGTATTATAAATAGTCCTCATTCCCTTATGTAAAATTGCCCGGACACTGTCCTTGGCAATATAGTATCCTTCTTCAAATGAAGTGGTAGAAAAGGATTCATTCATCAAGAGCAGACTCCTGCTGTCAGCCTCCTCATAGATTGCCTTAAAACGTTTACACTCTTCCCCAAGCCTTCCTAAATCCAATGTCTTGTCCTCATCTGCCGGGAAATGGGTGTAAATACCTGTAACAGGGGAAAATGTAAATGCTTTTCCCGGAATATATATGCCACCCTGCGCCAACACAAACAACTGCCCAACAGCCTGTGTAATTGTCGTCTTTCCGCCTCGGTTGGCACCTGTTAAGATATACACTCTCCTATTCCGGTCGAAATCCATATCATTCGGTACAATATTCCCGGACTCCTCTGTCTCAAAAACAGCAAGCTTTAAATTGTAAATTCCACGTGCCTGCATCATATACGGATCAGATTCATTTTCTCCCTCTTTATATACAGAAGCTTTAGCAAAGGTAAAGCCCTGTTCCTGCAATTTTTGGATGTACTCCGCCCATTTGATATAGTAGAGCAGCTCCGGAATCAAGTCTGTCATGTCGGTAATGGTAATGGATACATATTTGTTCAGTACTTCCCTGACTCTTTTCACCATATGGGAAATCATATGGTTGACGATTCGGTCTGTATAACGAGTCACATCCTTTGCCTGATCTCCCTCGGGAAGCTTCACAATGCCACCCCGGCTTTCCGACCGCATAACAGCTGTATCCATCACCTTCTGCATAGGAGTGCTAATCACCGCGTCTGCATTCACATCAAACGGCTGAAATTTGAAATTCTTTTTCCATATGGTATCCTCATTAATCCGATCCTTTGACGCAATATGGTCATAAAAATTACCCAGGATCCCGGACTTGGTAAAATATTTGCTGTTTACAGATATCAGACCGATTCCGTCCGCTTCAAAGCGGTCATTTAAGTTAATGCCTACCGTAATGCTCTTAAGCTGTGAAGTGTCCATTTTCAGTTCTGAGATATCTTTTTTCAGTTCCGCAAATCCGTTGTCCGCATAGATTTTCTCCACATAAGCTTTTAAACCCAGAAAACCTGCGGAATGAATGTCCGAAGCTGCCAGACATGTATGAAGCGCATCCACACACTTGATATAATCATTAAGCTCGTCCAGCCGATGCAACAGATCCCAGATGCAGGCACTCTCATCATATTCCCGGTTAAAGCTACCGTACTCCCTCAGAAAGCTGATGCGCTCGAGTATTTCCATAAGGTCATCACGCATTTTTTTCTGTTGAAGGACATCCTCGAAAATATCGCAGCGGTACTGTGTCACCGCCGGATCTGCATACATACGCGCCATCACGTTTTGGATGTAGTTCTGCTCCCGCTCCTTTGCTGACAGCTTTTTGCAAATTTGATTCATTCCCAGATCATGCATAGTCACATCACTTAAGGTCCGGTATTGTGCATTTGTATCCGGGTATAATAAACTGTATTTTTGCTGACTCATAAGCTTGTCCTCTCCTTCTGATCTAATATGCAATCTTGAACGGAATATGTATAACCTGCCTGCCTCACAACAACCGAAGCCATGCGGAAGATGGGGCGCAAGACATCCAGGGGATGTCTGCTCTGCGCCGACCGAAGCGAAGCGGAGACCTTGGACCCATGGAGACAAGGTCCGCTTCCGCTTCTAAAATCAAAAAGGGCTAAGCCCTAAGGCTTAACCCTTTTTAATTTTATAATGCGGAAGATGGGACTTGAACCCACACGATTGCAATAATCACAAGATCCTTAGTCTTGCTCGTCTGCCAGTTCCGACACTTCCGCATATATTTTATTTTCTATCGCTTATCTCACGCGACTTTGATATAATATCAAATCAAACCAAATATGTCAACACTTATTTTTATTTTTTACATATATTTTATGAGCCGCAGCTGAGCTTTTACTCTGGTAATGAGTTCAAGAGGACGAAAATGTTTGGTCACATAATCATCGCTCCCAATGTCAACCCTGTAATTTTATCCGTTTCCTCGTCCTTCGCTATCAACATGATAATGGGGTATGTGTGTTTTTCCCGGATTTTCTGGCAGAGGGAAAATCCGCAATATCGTGTTCATCGTCAACAACAAGAATTTTTTCGTTCATCCTGTTCTCTCCATTCTTTTTATATTTATTAATTAAGTATAACAAATTCCGTATTCGAACTCACAAAGAATTTTCAAAAAATATATTAAAATTCTCCTAATATGTTTCATTCTATTCTTGTTTATCTCATCGCATAATAAGGCATTCCATAATCTCTATTATAACGCAAGCAACCATTCCCTCGGTTTCTTACACAGCAGACAGATTCAAAAGTGAAAACTAAAGACGACTGCTTAGACCAATCGGTCTAAGCAGTCGTCTTTTTCTAACAATATTTAATAATGTGAAATTTTTGCTGATTTCCTTATCAAAATCAGTCCTCTGTCATCGCTTATTCAGCTTTCTGCGCCTGCTGTAAACGGTAACGCCTATCACACCGCCGCAGGAAATGAACAGTATGGCAAACCACAAGGCAAGGTTGCTGTTGTCGCCTGTCTGTGGGCTTGTGGTATCCTTGCCACCAGTTGGCGTTGTAGTATCAGTTTTGTCCCCTTCGGTTGGCTTCGTCTGCTCCGTGGCAACTTTCTTAACCTCAAAATTTGCACTGCACCCGCCGTCAGTATAGACAACCGTTAATTTGTGTGTGCCGACAGAAAGTGTTTTGAGGTAATCGGCTTTTAATGTAATAACAGTAGAGCCGGAAACTGCCGTATAATTCTTCGCATCAATCAGCGTACCGTCAACCTTCACGCCTGTGAATTTGCTGAAATCGCCGTTTGCACGGAAGGTCAACGTTCCGTCGCTGTTCTGCGTCCATGTGCCGTTTGCTCCCTCAACGATTTTGTAATTCGACGCATCTGCCGCCGTAGGCGTCATGGAAAGGTCGGTTTCGACCCAGAAACTCTGGGTGTCACTCTCATCGCCTATGCGAGTGTACTCCACTTCCCGGCCGTTGATCTTTAGCTTGGCATCGGGGGAGATGTCGGCGGTATAGGCAGTCACATATACGCCGTAGTGATAGGTCTTTCCGGCCTCAAAAGCGGTGATCTTGTTAGTATAAATGTCGCCGCCCCACTCCGGCTCTGTGGAAACAATGCCGGTATTCTCATCTAAGCTCCACCACTCGCAACGGAATGCATACTGATCGTTTTCAGGCACCGTTCCGGTAAAGACAGGTTTATCGCCGTCCTTAAAGGTCAAGGTTGCGTTATTAATTTCAATAACGGAGATTTCCTTGGTTGCTTGCGGGCGAATTGTTTCAACATTCATAGCGAACAAGCCGTTCACGGTTTTAACCACATTGGCGGTTGCCGATATCGGGTTCCAGTTTATCGTAACGGAGCAGTTATCCGCAAAGATATATCCATCTTTCTCTCTCAACTCGATGGAGTACATATAGGTTTTGCCCTCTTCAAACTGAGTAATCTTTTTCATGGAAGGCGTATATTTGCTTTCATCGGAATACCAGAACGCAACCGGCTCTCCGTTCTCCATTTCTTCCCAGCATTCATAGGCAACCTCGTATCGGTCAGATGAAGAGTCCTCTACCTGTGCCGTTGCCTGCGGAGCGTCACCCGGACGATAATCGAATTTTACATTCTCGATGCAGGCGTTATTTATGGTTGTGTCTCCCTGCGATGTGCCATTTGTAGCGATTACAGCTGGATATACCTTCACCTTAAGGGTTTTTCCGTTATCGTACACGTAGGGAACGGCATCGCCATGTCCATAGCTATATTTTTCAACTCCATCGACAATAACTTTACCATCAAAAGTGCCATAAAAAGTCTGGAAATAATATCCCTCTTTCGCAGTCAGGGTTATCTCATATACATATTCTTTGCCTGCCTCCGGGTATGCATTGCTTGAGATAGAAGCACTGCTATCATTCTCGACCCATGCCTGATCGGTAATCTCCATCTGCTTCGGGCAGTCGGTATTCGGATTCAGCTCCGTGGTGAATACAACGGGCTTGGTGGAATCAAGATTTTTCCAAACATTACCGATGTCAACTGTGGTAATAACCTCGTCTGCAACATTCTGTTCCTGTACCCACAGGTTATATGTTATCTTATATACTTGATATTCGTGAACATCCAGCTTAGTGGTAACATTGCCATCGTCGTCGAGAATATTGCCGCTTTCAAAATGGTCAAATTCCAGATTTTCGTCTCGGTTTTCTATTGCGGCAGTTCCCCTTGAAGAAAACTGTGCTTTAATTTCATCATCAATTCTCGTTATTTCTTCCTGTACCGCTTCGGCTGACAAATTCCCTTCAATAAAACCGCTAGACTTATTTACTGACGTGGTTTCTTTCACATTGCCGTCTGCGTCTTTAATCGTAACCTGTGCAGTTGTGTCAATTTGTGTGTGGTAGGTATGCTGGTATAAAGTAGATGTTCCGCCACCAGTAACATCCGTTACACCTGCAAACGCCGTAATTGGCATAACTGCTACAACCATGCACAGAGCCAGCAAGAATGTCAGCAATTTTGTTTTAAGTAATCTGTTTTTCATAGTTTAAAAATCCTTTCTTAAAGTTTTTGTCCGCATTCGGAGCAGAAGGCACTGCCCTGTGTAATATCTGCACCGCAATTCGGGCATTTAGTGATGAGCTTTGTTCCGCAGTGGTTGCAGAACTTGGAACCGGCGGAGAGCTGTGCTTTGCAGCTCGGACACACGATCATTCCCGCAGCCACCGTCTGACTTGCGCCTGTCACAACCACAGGCTGCCCACCGGTCATAATGGTAGTTTCGATGACCTGAAACACCTCTCCCGGTAGCTTTTTCTGTTTGAATGCACCCATTCCGGCGGTGATCGCCAGCGGCCATGCAACAAACAGACCGATTGCTCCGGCGCCGATTTTATCCGACCACTGCCCTTCGCCGATGTTTACATTCAGCTGATTTCCCATAACCGTCATCTGCACGGTAACGGCAAGCCGCATTCCGGTCAGCGTTTTCCATCCGTCCTTCGGCTGGCTCGCCTGCATAACATAGCCCTCCGTAGTCTCGGAGCTTTGCACCTCCATACCCTTCTCGGTGCGAAAGAACCCCTCTAAACGGGTAACGATCTTTTGCACATCCGTGCCGTTTAACATATATACTCGTGACTCATTCATTTGGTTGCCTCCATTTTTCTGTTATTTATAATTTGAAAACCGTTCTTGCCTTCTTATTGCTTTTCAATATAGCCGCTTATCGGCTCAGCATACATATTGTCGTCGGTCACTGCCTTGTACCGCTTGCCGTCATAGACATCGGTAAAGCCGTTGGTTGCTTTGTAAATTTCGCCCGTTTGGTGTCGTATACACGCTCGTAACCGAGGGTAGCATCGCTCTGTTTTTGGCTCATAATGTCCTGACTTTTATTTCGGCTTTCCCATGAGGACATAATGCCGTCCATTGTCTGATTAAAGTTCTGACTGATCTGCTTTGCAAGTGCAACTTTTTCGTTGCTTGCCTGATTGGCGGCACTCACAAAGCTGTCGGAATACTGAAGGGTCTTAAAGCAGTCGGCAAGCACTCTTTCCCACTCGATGAAGGTATCCTTTGCGGCGGTGATCGCCACGATGTTATAGGCCATATAGTATCCGCCGTCTGCCGTCTGCAACTGGTAGCCTATCACATTACCGTCTGAAATCGTAAAGCTTCCGAAATCCACAACAGACGCGGAAAACATTCCTTCACCTTCCTTGCCGTTATCGCTAAAGGTGGCTCGCAGAAGCTCATCACCCATAGCAACCGATTTCATACTGCTTGTAGAGGCGTATCGATCCGTTACCGTAAAGTCGCCGAATTGCGGGAAGGTATATCCGGAATAACCAGGCTCAACCTCCGATGCAAATGCCGTATACTGCGAAAAAATTTTGAAAAAGCCTTCGGTTGAGGGATTTTCAAGTACAGGCGCTTTTGAAAAAAGTGCCGCCTGTGTATTACCCATACTGTAGTTTTGCTGCCATGCGTTTTTGCCCGCCTGACTGTGCAGAAGAACATCTGCCTTGAGCAACACAAACATCTGATTGAGCGGCTCATTCGGGTCGCTCACACGGATACTGTGATAGATGTTTGTTCCTCCGGTCGTGACCGTCCAGCCTTTCGGAATGGTCATGCTGAAATCGGCACTTTCGTATTTTTCGGTCTGCACAGCTTTTGCCGCCGTTTGCGTTACTTTGACTCCGCTCTCTTTCTGTTGCGTTACTTTGACTCCGCTCTCTTTCTGTTCTGTTTTGGTACCGTCGTCGTTTATAACGGTTTTACTGCCGCAGGCGGTAAAAAGCAAGGTCATAACCGCTGCAAGAATGAGTGCTGCAATTCTTTTTGTATTCATGGTGTTCCTCCTCATCTTTACTGCTTGTAGTCCCAATAGAAGCTGCAAGGATTGTATTGTTGATATTTGTTATATCCCTCCGTGATGACCTCGGAAACGGGAAGCATCGTATAATTCTCGGTGATTACATGACTTGTACTGATGTTACGCACGTCCTTATAATACGCGGTGAGCAGATCAAGCTTTCTTAATTTCAGATTGCAGTTGAGGTGCTGTGCTGCCGGATAATAGGGTGATACCGAGCCGTCCGGTGCAAGCTGCGCTTGTTCATCATTGTCATCAAGCGGTTTTGAGGCATATACGATCTCGTAAAACGCACAGTTGGTTACAAGAATATTACTGTTAAATAATCTTGTAGGAGTTTCGTTTCCGATGGCGGACAAATCAAGGTCGAATGCGATGTATTCTCGCCACCCCATGTCCCGATACCGGTTCCAGCCGGTTGTTCCTTTATCGAGAGCTTTTCCCGAAAAGAGCAGACTGACCTTGCCGTCCTTAAAGACGATCATAGGAATGCCGTTATCGTAAACTCTGTCGGCATTTAAGTACTCAGCCGTGTGATCCTCTAATGTTTTCCCATCCGCTGCATAGCGGTATACCTTCTTAAAAAGCGGATACTTCGCATTGTCAAGCGGTGCGGTCGAGAACGGTACGGCGCTTATTTTATATCCCGAACCGTCTTTTAAGTACATACTGCCCATTTCACCGTCATAGGTCAGCTGCCAATACCGCACATCTTTTCCGGGCAGAGTGCCGATTTCCTGAATATTCTTTCCGTTTGCAAGCAACGAGTTAAAATTTGCCTGATACAGCTTCCCGTCGGATACGACAAGATCATTTACGCTCTTACTGTAGCCGTGATCCAGATTGCAGTCAAACTCGGCGTATTCGTGAATGATGTTTTCTCCGCCGAGAAACTTCTTATAATCCGATTGATCATACGGTATTCCGCGTTCCTTCAAAAGCGCCTGTTCCAGCGTTACCGGCTCTGCCTGCGTTGAAGCGTTTTGTGAAGATTTAGTGTTTGCTGCGGAGCTGTCTGTCTCCGGAGTCTTTTTTGCACAACCGCACAACGTCAAACTCACAAGCAGAAAGACCGCAAATATCCGGGTGAGAAAACGTTTGTTATACCTTTTAATCTGATATAAGCGCTTGTGTTGCAATTCATATCCCTCCTAACTGTCTTTGCTTATAATTATACTTACAGAGTGCCGATTTTGATATAAGGGAAGTCCGCCATTCTGCTGAAAATAGGGTGGCGGAAGTCCGCCATTCTTAAAATTCGGGGCAAAAAGCTGTTTTTCACTCTGAAAATGGCATAAAAAATCCGCCCTCCGTTTCCGGAAGGCGGCAGAGCAAATGCCAGGGTGAAAAATTATTTATTGTAAAGATTGAGCAGTCCGACACGGGATTTTACACCGGTCTTTTCGTAGATAGCGGAAATATACCGTTCCAAAGTTCGCCTGGAAACATACAGGCTTTCAGCGATTACCTGAACGCTGTCCTCTGTATTGACAAGACAGCCGAACACCTCAGTTTCTCTTTCCGTGAAAGAAAACACTTCCGATAATTTTCGCAGCTTTTCTTTCTCGCTGACAGCATCAGATGCATCTGTAATAAGCTGTTCCATAAATGCTTTCTTTTGAAAGGTATATGCTGCCGCCACGATACTGACTGCCACAAACAAAAACAGCACAAGAACAATGACGGCAATACTGCTGTCGGAGGACAGCAGGGTTAAAACGAGATTGGCTATGACAGCGGAGGTGATATTATTGACCGCACGTCCCATGCCTGCCCACAGCTCAGGTATTTTCATATAACTGGAAAGCTCCATAAAGCTGGAGGTAAAGAATACGGCAAAAAAGCCCGCCGACAGGTAGAAAACAATCAGGCCTACCAAAAACGGTCCGGCAAGTTTAAGTACAACCATACATATGGTTGACAGCACCATCACACAGTACATAACAAGCCCCATATATTTGCGATTCTTTATGTCAAACACAAATCCCGCCGCCAGACCGCTTAGCGCAAGCAGGATTCTCGGCCATTGTCCTATGTCAACTGTTCCGTTTGCATGTACAAGCGTTACCGCACTGTCAAGCGTACTGAAAATAAATGTCATCAGCACTACAAGCAGAATAATAAGAATACCGACTATTGATCCCTTTGTGTGTTCTCCAGTATTGCTTTCGCTCTTTTCTTCATCCGATGACGCTTCTGACTTCTGACCATTGCTTTCACAATAAACACGGTCGTTCTTTATCAGCATCCAAACAAGCAGCAGCAAAAATACTGATAAAATGATTGCTTCCGCCGTTTCCGAACGAACAAGATTGTTGTTTGCAAACTGGAGCAGGATACCCAGCGCATAGGAAATACCCACAGTCCTTGCCAAATACCTGTCTGTTTTCATCATACGCATGGAAACATAAAAAACCGCGCTGCCGGCCAAACCAAGAAGCAGAAACAAAACAAGTCCCGCTATGAATGTCGCTGTATAAGCAGTCCCCATACAGATGAGGGCTATGCACATAACGGATGCCAGGCTGATCATAACGAAGCATACTGCTTTGAAACGGTTTTTACAAAAGCGGTTCAATAACGGATACAGCAGAAAGCCTGCCGTACTTACTCCGAGTGCATAATTCTGTGCCAGGACGGTTTTATCCTCTGATACCATGCGGGAAAGCACATCTACATATAGATATTCCGCACCTAAAAACAGAAAGGTGAACAGTCCCATCAGAACAACAGCATTTATGTAAGGGATTCTATCCTTCTTTTTCATATCCTTGTCAATGAGCAGCTTCCAAAATTTCTTATAACTCACAGTCATACAGATTTCCCTCGTTTCTGAAATTCTTTTTTGTAATAGCAACGATAACTGGCAGAGAAAACAGCCCGTGCATTTAAATTTAATTCAGCATATCATATTTAAGCTAGTCCATCCCCGCCTTTATCCGGTCCTGTATATTGACCAGACACTGTAGGAGAACAGGGATATCATCAATCCAGTGTTTCTTCTATCTGCTTCATTGTATACGTCAGATATATTTCTCCTCAAAGCTTTCTATGCACATTGGCTTATCGAAGAAATACCCTTGTATGTAATATATTCCCATCTTCTTAATTATAGCATATTGCCTGTCAGTCTCAACTCCCTCCACGCAGACGTGTACTCCTATTGTGTTGGCAAGCTCTGTAACCATCTTGACAAATGCATCAGAAAAATCATCCTCCCCAAGATGTTCAATGAAGCATTTATCTATTTTAATGATATCAAGAGGCATCTCCCTGATATGGTTGAGTGATGAATATCCTGTACCAAAATCATCCAGTGCAACCTTAACACCAAGCGCTTTTATCTCACTGAGTATCCGCTTCATGCGCACCATGTCATTGATTGCCAGACTCTCTGTCACCTCAAGACACAGATTTCCCGGTTCTATGCCCACCTCGTCAATTATGCCTTTGATTTTCTTGACTATGTCATTCTGCAGCAGCTGGACCACAGACAGATTTACGTTGACCTTGTAGTCAGGATGTCCCATGTCATTCCAGTACCTGCAGTGCTTCGCTGCCTCTCTTAATACATGCTCCCCGATTGGGTTTATAAGCCCAAGATACTCAGCAAGCGGTATAAAGTCAACCGGATTTATAAAGCCCATGGTTGCTGAATTCCATCTGACAAGAGCCTCTGCACCTGCACAGACATCCTCCCCCTTCACGTTTATAATCGGCTGAAAGTACACGGAGAACTCATCGCACTCATTCATTGTGGCTTTTCTCATGTGCTTTTCCAGGTCAAGACGCTTTGTGCTTGTGCCATCAATACCCTCGTTGTAGAACTCTATACGGTTTTTTCCTTCTTTCTTAGCATTGAAAAGAGCTATATCAGCTCTTCTTATGACATCCTCCACAGTGCTTGCATCTGTCGGAAAAAATGCCACTCCGGCACTTATTGTACAGTAATAGTCCTCTCCCTTCAAGAACCACGGTCTGACAAATATCTGCTGTATATCATTAATGATACTCTCCAGCCTGTCAACAGAGCTGCCTGTCACTATGACGATAAACTCATCGCCACCCATCCTGTAGCAGTGGTTCTCAATTTCCTTCACCTGTGTCAGGCTGTGCGATATAGCTTTTAAAAGCACATCTCCGTACTGATGGCCAAGCCCGTCATTTATATGCTTGAAATCATCCAGATCTATATAAATCATCGCACCTCTGGTGTCGTTTTTCACTGAATCCTCTATAAACTTAGCCAGATCCTGCTCACATCTCATCCTGTTATATAGCCCTGTCAGGAAATCATTATTGGCCTGGTTCTCAATGCGCTGCTGATAACGCTTCTTCTGTGTGATATCATACATTGTAACAAGCTGCACATTGCGGCCATCCACCCACACTATGCCTGTGCGATGAATATCAAACCACTTATCCTCCTCCGTCACGTAGACCTCTGTAAAGCTCCGGCTCTCTGCAGTATGGGAAAAAATATATTTTTCCAGCTTGTTCTGTTCGATAATATTTGAAAGCAGCTGCTTACAGTAATTATTCATGTAAAGTATCTCTGACTTAGACATATCAGCCACGTATATACCGCAGCCGGAGTTTTCCAGTATCGCTTCGAGCGAAGCATAGGAGCCTGCAAGCGAGTTGGTTGTTATCTTTTTTGTGAGAATACTTTGAATGACGCGCTTCGTATCATTTAAAAACTTCACATCATATTTTTCCCAGCTTCTGTCATCCTTCTCATCAAAAAAGCACACATACATCTGAGTCCTGTTATCTATATTTACAGGCTGGAATATGGCTGCCCTCATAGCCTGCTTCTCCATGAAAAGGCGGAATTTCTCCGGCATCACAGAGTCTGATGATATAATGTAAGGCTTTCCGGTAAAAAAAGGCACCTCGGTAATTGATATTGTATCAAACGGCTTTCTGCCATAGCTTACAATCACATCCAAATGCATGCCGTCCACGTTTTTGCGGATGATAAAAGCACCGGTAAGCTTTATGGTAGTAACTGCACTCTCCAGTGCTTTTTGAGCCATATCAGTAAAGCTTCCATCCATCTCAAGCAGTTTTATAACAGAATTGATAGCCTCAAGCATATGAAACTGTTTCTTGATTTCCTCATCTGACTTCCTGATAAGCGAAAGTGCCTCATTCGCAGCATCCTCATCTCTCATTGTGATCAAAAGCTGTCTGGTCATAGTCTCCAGGAACTCAATTGTTCTGTTAAAACGTGCTTCACTGGTAATAATTATGCCATCAGGAAGCATGTTTCTCTCATCATTAGACATCTGCTCATCAATTGCCGCAGCTATAACCCAATATATATCATTGGTATTGTCCACTCTTACAATCAGACCATACAGCCTGATATAGTCCTTATCCAGAGGTTCATCTATGAGATTCTCAACCCTGCAGTCCGACAGTCTCAAAAGAAGGTTTTCGTATTTCTCCTCACCAATAAAGGTAAGCATACTCTTCCATTTATCGTTACATTGACACACCTCTGTCATGACTCCATCCTTTTTTGTCAGACACGACAAATATATTCCGTTGACCATGCAGAAATAATCCTGTATTTTTTGAAAAAGCTTGGAATCTGACATATTTTCCTCCTAAAAACTCACGCAAATCAATCCTCATACCTGATAACAAACAAATAAAAGTCATTCTTATCGAGAATACATGTCTCCTGAAGCAGACGGTATTCGACACGCAGCCTGATTTGTTTCTTCACAAACCCAATCTCATTTGAATACATGACTATGATTCCGCCGGATACCAGATGCTCTGCGGCCTTGTCGAAAAACCTCTCGTAAAAAAGCTCCATCTCCGCCTTGGTCTGTCGGTTACGAACCGGCATATCCGTAATCAGCTCATCAAATTTGTAGTCATGTCTGAAATCAAAGAAATCCCTGTGTATAAAATTAATTCTTGTTTTAGCAAACGCAGCATTCTCTCTGCCCATAGTGATTGCATCTCCATAGGTATCTGTAGCATATATCTCGCGTGCCGGGACTAAATGTGCGCGCTCTATAAGCAGTGTACCAACTCCGCAGAACGGATCCATGATTTGTGCCGTTTCCTTAAGATACGGCTTTGCAAGTGAAACAATAAGTGCCGCTTGTGATGGATGCATCGACGTAGGAAGCACATTCTTTCTGTATGCAAATCTATTATCCTGTATGGAACATAATCTCATGCAGACAAAAAAATTGTCATTTTTTGTCGGTATGAGCTTAATCACCACGTCGTAATCATTTGGTGAATTGATCATCCTGCCCGCAAAATGCATATCGATAGCTTTCGCAAGCCTGCTCTGGTACGCCGCATCTGCCGTGCTCTCAATACGATAGTAAAACGGACCACCCTCACGGTGCATGCGTCTTAATATATCATACATATCTGACTCTGCAAGAAGTGCGGCTGCTTCCTGTGCATCCTTTGGCAGAAGCGATGCTGCATGTATGGTAAAGTACATTTTTCTGAATGTGCGCACCTGCATGATAAGAGGTATATTGTCAGTCTTTACAAGCACTCCAAGCGGATGCAGCTTTGTATCCTTAACCGGTATCTGACGTCGTACCACCTCTCTGTGAAGGCGGTTTGTCATCAGAAGCAGCTCAGCCTTCACTCCCTCGAGCACAGGTGTATGGTGCTTTATCCCATTATATTTAATCAGGATTTTATTTATCTCGTTTAATTCTTCCTCAATATGCTTCCTATTTTCAGCTGTGACCGTCATATGCTCAAGCTCTTTTGCACGCTCCATAAGCTGTGGCAAAAGCTCTTTACAGTCCAGCTGTGACAGCGCCGCCAGATATGAGCCCTTTACAAAGCGCATCTGTTCAGCCTCGTATGCTTTAAAAATCTCATCAGAAAGCTGTGACATATGAAGATCTCCTATCAGAAGCGCTGCGTTCTTTCTGATTTTTGCATCGTCTGCTCCCATAAACGACACAAGCAGCTCATCTTCTCCTGCAAGCAACTTTAGAGCCTCTGCTAATGCATTTTCATCTTTAATCTCCTGTCTGAGGCTGCTCAGATTCTGACGTACATTCTCTTTTTTTAACAGATTTCCGATAATTTCCTTCATTTTTTAAATCATCCTTTAATTTATTGTATATTGTCAGTTTTGGCTTGCCTCTTCCTTTGGCACACCATTTTCTTCGATGTATGTATCCAGATCCTTGTGAAACTGCTCCCACGCATCCTCATGCTCCACGAAGTATAGCGGACACTTCTTGCCTGTCACATCGTAGTGCCTTATTACATCATCAGCACTCAGATCATACCGCCCCATAAGCCATGTGGTGAGCTCTATGAGCGACTGGTATGTGCTGTCGTTGAACTTTCCTGTCTCATCCTCTATACAGCACTCTATCGATATTGTGTCACTGTTTCTGTTATTAGATGCATACGATATCTCATTGCAAGGTATGCACTGCACTATCTCACCCTCTAATCCTATAACAAAGTGTGAGCTTGCTTTGGTCTTTTTGGTCTCTGCCAGGCCATTGAAATAGTCTCTGTTTTGTCTGGCTGACGTACCCGGATTTGCTGTATAATGGACAACTATGCCGTTTACCTTCTCTAGTGCCTTCTGTGGTCTGGAATACGGATTGGGTGTCAGCAGCTGTACATCGAGCTTTGGCTGTATCGGATTGTAGAGAGTAGTCGTCACCTCTGCCTTTACCTCTTCCTGCTTTGCCTTTTTGCCCCTTAAAACTCCCACTATGATTATCGTTGCAATTATAAGTATTATCATGCCTATCACAATACAATTGTTAATAAGCTGCTTCCTTCTAACCTGGGCGCGGTGCCTCTTTCTATATTCTTCTCGCTTTCTCTGTCTTATCTTTTCATATTCGTCCATTTAATTATCCCCGGTCATCTCTTTTGTGTGCTTTTATATAACTATTCCAAGCTTTTATAAACATTTGCATATATTTAAAAATATTTTAGCACAAATCTTATTATTATGCCACATAAAATAATATGTAAAATAATACAAAAGCACCAGATATTATGACATAACATAATACCCGGTGCTTTATTATAAATGTATATTCTTATTATTAATCACAATTGATTAGTCACACTTAATCTCGTGAACCCATCCATCCGGTCCATCAATATGGCCCATCTGAATGCCTGTAAGTGTGTCACGAAGCTTCTTTGTGACAGGTCCCATCTCATCCATACCGCTTGGGAAGCAGATTTCCTTGCCGTGGTCTACAATCTTTCCTACCGGTGAGATTACTGCTGCTGTTCCGCAGAGTCCACACTCAGCAAAATCCTTTACCTCATCAAAGAGCACCTCTCTGTGCTCAACCTTGAGTCCTAAGTACTTCTCTGCAACTACCATCAGTGAACGGCGTGTGATTGATGGCAGGATGCTGTCTGATTTAGGTGTAACAAATGTGCCATCCTTTGTGATAAAGATGAAGTTTGCTCCACCTGTCTCCTCTACCTTTGTACGTGTTGCAGGATCGAGGTACATATTCTCTGCAAAGCCCTGTGCGTGTGCATCTACAATAGCATGAAGACTCATTGCATAGTTGAGTCCTGCCTTGATATGTCCTGTTCCGTGAGGTGCTGCTCTATCAAAGTCTGATACACGGATTGTGATTGGCTTTGCGCCACCCTTGAAGTATGGTCCTACAGGTGTTACAAGGATTCTGAACTGATACTCATCAGCAGGCTTAACACCGATTACTGCATTTGTTCCCATAATGTATGGTCTGATATAGAGTGTAGCACCTGAGCCATATGGTGGAACCCATGCAGCATTTGCCTTTACTACTTCCTCAACTGCCTTTACAAATCTATCCTCCGGGAATACAGGCATCTCAAGTCTCTCACATGAATCCTTAAGACGCTGTGCGTTTAAGTCAGGTCTGAAGCAGACAATTCTGCCATCCTCTGTTGTGTATGCCTTAAGTCCCTCGAAGCATGTCTGTGCATACTGGAATACTCCCGCACACTCATTAAGTGTCACTGTATGATCCTTTGTGAGCTGTCCATCGTCCCACTTTCCATCTTTATAATTAGAAACATAGCTGTAATCTGTTTCCTGGTAGCCAAAACTAAGGTTTGACCAATCGATATCCTTCTTTTCCATCTTTATATCCTCCGTTTCTTTACGGATCCGATATAACCTAGCGTTATCATATATCGGGTCTACTATCATTTATGCTCATTCTAGTACAATAGAAAAAAAATGTCTAGTACTATTTTTTTATACTAACCATAACTTAAGTTTCTATATAGCTTTTTTTACTATTATAAGATAAGACCTGACTTTTTCTTACTTTTTTCAATAGCTGTATTAAGCTTTCCAAACGGATGCCCAAGCAGCAGTCCGATCACAAGCGATATTGCTATAAATATAAGAAGAATAGCAAGATCCTTGCAATAATCAAAGCGGTACATGCCTCCCACGCACTCTCTTAGGGCATTCATGGCATAGTTAAACGGCATGAACTTATACAGTGCTCTGTACACCTGTGGCAGCACCTCAACTGGGAATGTGCCACCTGCGCCTGCCACCTGAATGACCATAATGACTACTGCTACAGCCTGTCCCACATTGCCCAAGGCTGCTGTGAGCGAGTACATAAGAAGCGTGAATACAAGGCTTGTCAGTGCGCTTGCACACCAGAAAAGGAACGGATGCCTGCACTGTATTCCGACAAAGAACAAATCACCGAGCACTGTCACAAGTGTCTGCAGCTGTCCTATCACAAAAAATGTGATATATCTGCCAAAAAACTTATGCACGCTGTTTACTTTGCCAAGTGATTTTATATCGTCAGTGTCCTTTACCTTTGTTTTCACAAGTGCAACCGTTATCAGACCGCCCACCCACAGAGCCAGCACTGTATAAAACGGTGCCATGGCTGAGCCGTATGTGGATATCTCATATATCTTCTGCTCATCCATTGACAGCGGTGATGTCACAAACTGTGCAATCAGTGTCGGATCTGTCTGAAGAAGCTTTACAATCTCATTAAACTGCTCATCGTTTGATAAATTATCAAATCCTGATATAACATTCTGCAAACCATCTCTGATCTGCTGCACATACTGTCTGGTATTTACGATATCTGCATTTCCGGATTTAAGCACTGATGAATAATCATCGAGCGCTTTTTGTATATCCGGGAAGCTGTCATCCAATGAGCCAAGCATGGACTGTGTCTCAATAAGTGCATATTCTATATCATATACCGCTCCTGTGAGATTCGGTGACACGCTGTGGTCAAATGTATTTTTAAGTGTATCTATTGCGGACCTGGCACCTGACACATCCGCTTTTATCGACTCCTTAAGAAGCTTTAGCTTATCTGCCGTCAATTCAGTATCAGACTTAAGGTCTTTTATCTGCGTTTTAATGCTTTGGATATTTTTCCTGACAGCCTCTATCTGCGAGCTATCCACTCCCTTTAAGCCTTCAATAGCGGAAAGCGTATTCTCTGCAAGCTGTTCTACCGTATCAAAGCCGGCCACGGAAACAGATATGTCCGCAGTATCGGCATCAGCTACTCCCGATGCATTTAAGAGCTGTATAGAGTTTTCCAGCACATTAAGCTGGCTGTTTATGTTTGATAAGCTTATGTCGACCATCTGTGTGATGGTTTGTGCTGTCTGTGCCCCCGAGAGCACCGACGACTGCATGCCGCTTACCGATGACTGTCCCCCGTCAATCAGCCCCTGCACACTCGGAAGCAGTGACTGTGTCGAGCCTATCAGGCTGTCTGCTGAATCCGTAAGCATGGCAAATGTATCGAGCATGCCTGCATATGTAGAAAGAGTCGTATCCATATCCTTTAGCTTGTCAACAACTATTCCGGCCAGGTTATCGCCTGATTTGCCGTCTCCCACTATGAGCTCTCCCGACTTTGACGCAATCTCCGTAATCGTGCTCACCATTGAAGAGTTTACAGACTGCTGCACCGTGGTCTTGACCTTTGAGGTTATCTTTGTTGCTATGGCATTTTTCTTGCTGTTTTCATAGTATTCTATCTGCGGATTAACCGGCTCACCGCTTAGGAAACTAAGCATATCAGCTGAAAAATCCTTCGGCACAATAAAGGCTGCATAGCACTTTCCACTATAAACATACTCTAGTGCCTCTTTACTGCTGTCTGTGAAAATCCAGCCAATTGCATCGTTTTCCTTCAGCCCCTTTATGACACTGTCTCCCATACATAGCTTTAAATCACCGACACTCATCCCCCCATCCTCAGAATATACTGCTATGTGCATCTGTGATGTAGCTTCCTCTCCGTAAGGATCCCAGTTGGACATAATATTAAACCATGCGTACAAAGCCGGGATGATGCCAAGACCCATAATAATGACTATGGCGACCACATTTGTGGATATACGTTTCAGGTCAGCCAGATATATTTGAAATATTTTTTTCATTGCTCGGCATCCTCCCCTGTACTTTGCTGCATCGTATCAAATCTCTGCTCCACTCTTTCGGCTATTTCATGCACCCTGTCCTCAATCTGCACGACAGGACTCACACTCTGTGCATCACAGCCACTTATCTCATTCATCTTCTCCTGCAGCTTATAGTCCACATACTCGACTCCGATTAAATACACTGCGATAACAAACAGACTCACTATCCACAGCACAAGAAAAATGATTTTTGAACTGTCCGGCACAATCATCAGCAGAACAAGAAAAAAGAGCGGAATGATGTATATGCACCTTAATCCTATTTTTATCCGTTTTTGATTCTGCTCATGGATGGTCTTTTCATATCCGACCAGCTTATCGTACATCTCGCGCAATCTCTTATCATCGAATGGCGGCTGCTCATTCACATTATTATTTGCATTATTATTTGCATTATTATTCATATCATTATCCATATTGGAATCTTTATTACTGTTTCTACCTGTATCCTGCATACTTTCCTTCCCGCTTTATAGCTTACGGCACATCAGAAGTATCATAAATATGCCAATTATTAATTTATTAATTGTACATTTAACTATAGCATCTCAGTATCTTCCATACGCTTTTCTATAAAATGATTGAGTCTGATAAACGGCTTTCGTATCACAAGTCCTATCACCAAAGAGGCTGCGCCAAAAAGTAAAAGCGTGATATAACATTTTCCGAGTGTATTTTCGTACATACCTCCTATACACTCCCTCATCGCATTTATCGCATATGGGAATGGGAAGAAAATATACACTGCCCTGAAAAATGACGGCAGCGCCTCTATCGGATATGTGCCGCCGCTTCCTGCAATCTGAAGCACCATGACAACCACCGCCAGTGCCTTTCCTATATCACCAAAGGATATGGTCAGAGAATATATGAGCAGTGAAAATGTAAGGCTTGTCACTGCGCCTGTCACAATAAATGATACCGGATGCACACACTGTATTTTAAGCAGGTATAAATCACCTAGCACAATGATAAAAGTCTGTACCTGTGACAGTAAAAAGAATGTCAGATATCTGCCAAAATAAAGCTGTGAAGGCTTTAGTTTCCCAAGCCCCTTGGCATCCGCGTGAACCTTTACCAGCGAAACAAGTATAGTCATGCCCACCCATATGGCAAGTGTGGTGTAAAAAGGTGCTACTCCGGAGCCATAATTGGCTATCTCGTAGATATAATTATCTGATACCTGCACCGGCTCTGAAAAGAAGCTGCCAAGCTTTTCAGGATTCCCCGAAAGCAGATTCACTATGATATCAGCTTTTTCATCCTCAGAGGCTGCTTCAAGCTTGTCGAGTGTCGTATTTATCTTGTCAGATGCTGATTCTATGACTCCCTTAAGCTGTGTCATGCTCATATTGAGTGTATCAAGCGTACTGTCCACTCCGTCAAACACCTGCGCCATGGAGCCTGATGTCTGACTTAGATTGCCAAGTGTGGTCTGCATTGAATCAAGAACAGACGACATACTGCTTATCATGCCGTCCACCTGTGGCACTATCTGTGAGGTATATGTATCATTCACTGCTGACGCGGTCGATGAAAGAGCCGACATTACGCTCTTAAGTGTTTCTGCAGAATTCTGTGTCTTCCCCGATAAATCCACAGACTGCGTGCTTTCTATCATGCTCTTTGTCTGTTCCTTGACAAGCTCTATATTGGAAATAAGTGTGCCGACATGGGTATCGTCCATATCCGGCTTTATTTTGTTGATTTTGTCCTCAAGAGTGTCAATATTACCTTTCAAAGCATCCGCTGACTGTTTAATATTTTGCACATCACTTTGAATAGTATTTACATCCTGTGACAGATTTGCATCTGAAATCTGCTTTGATATATCATCAATCGAGCTCTTCACCTTTGCTAATGCCGATGTGATATCTGCGCTAAAGCTGTCGAAGGATTGTCTGGTGGACTGCAGATCATTTTTACTCTCTTCAAGCCTGTCTGTGCCATTTGCAAGCTTATCCTGCCCGTCTTTGAGTGCTTCGCCCGTTTCTTTGGACACCTGTGATAATGCCTTATTTCCGTCAATAAACGTATCTATCATGACATCATACTGCGCAAGACTCTCAGATACCGCTTCAAGCTTACCGGTCATCTGCCCCACAGCATCCTTTTCCTTCACGTCATCGGATATTACGTTGGTCTCCTTAAATACCTGCTCTGCAAGCACCTTTATAAACTGCTTATTAATACTTGATTTAACAGCACTTGCTGCGCTGTCCGTTATCTTTGTCGCAACAGCATTTTTCTTGTCGTTGAGATAGTAGGTAATCCTTGGGTTTTCAATATTGTCAGCTACACCATTATACATACTGTAGGTAAACTGCTCATCTATGACAAGTGCAGAATAATATCTGCCTGACTTAACACCCTCAACAGCCTTTTCCTCTGATTTAACAAATTTCCAGCCTATAGTATCCTTTTGCTTTAATGACTCTACCACACCATCGCCCATATTGACAGTTTCGCTGTCATTCTTCGTCCAGCCCTTGTCCAGATTGACTACTGCAATTGCTATATTTCCGGTGTTGCCATACGGGTCCCAGTTGGCATAGATATTAAACCATGCATACAGCGCCGGCAGCACGCACAGTCCTATAACTATAATGAGTACAAGCACATTTCGGAATATGCCACACATATCTCTTTTAAAAATTCTTAAAATATCAGCCATAAATCATCCTCTTATATCCGGTGTTTATATCCGGTGCTGTTTAATCTCCCCAATAAAATACAATGAGCCAAATGCAACATTTTTCGTATCTCTTTTCAGGTGCCCTCTTATCTCATCAACTCCTGAAAGCTCTGTTGCCTTAACTCCCTCTTTTCTGATAAAATCAGCAAGGTTCGATGCCTGCAGTGCTCTGTCTGAATCCGGTGTCACTGTATAAAACTCCTCAGCAAGTAGTAAAATCTCACGTATCATGACATCATAGTCCTTATCAGCCATGACTCCCATGAAAAAGCAAAACCTCTCACCCGGATACATCTGCATGAGGCTTTCCTTAAGCGCATCAACTCCATTGCTGTTGTGTGCTCCGTCCACCAGCAGAAACGGCTCCTTTGATACTATCTCCATGCGTCCCGGCCACACAGCCTCTTCAAGTGCACTCTTTATCCTGTCATTCAGGTCTGTTTTCTCGCTCTTTGACCCTGTCTTATCATATTGCATTTCGTATTCCGGCCCGCTATAGCGCTTTCCCAGCACATACCGCGCCGCAAGCTCTGCCGCTGCTGCATTCTCCCACTGAAATGTGCCACAAAGCCTCAGTGCGTAGCTGCTGCAGCGTGCTATATCGCTTTGTTCCACAGTGATTATCCGTGCATGCTTTTTTTGCGCTTCCTGCTCAATCACCTGCATAGCACGTTTATCCTGCTGTTCCACCACCACTGTGCCGTTTTCCTTTATGATACCGGCCTTCTCAGCCGCTATATCCGCTATATCACTGCCAAGGATAGCCATATGGTCATAGCCTATCTTTGTAATAATGGCACATTGCGGTGTGCCGATTGCATTTGTTGAGTCAAGCCTGCCTCCGAGCCCTGTCTCAATGACCATATAATCGCACTGCCGCTCCTCAAAGTACAAAAGAGCCATGGCAAGGCAGTAGTCAAACATCGTAAGCCCTATACCAAAATCTATATCAAGCAGATAGTTTCCAAGCCGTGTGACATCCTCCTTAGGTATCATACGCCCATCAACAGTGATGCGCTCCTCAAAATCTACCAGATGCGGTGATACAAACGTGCCTACCCTCATATGCTCTTTTTTTAATATACTAGAAAAAAAAGCGCACACCGAGCCCTTTCCATTGGTGCCTGCCACATGGATATACGGTATTATGCGCTTTTGCTTTCCTTTTTCTCTCAGCACCTTTATGACCTGTGCTGTCACCACCACTCCCGGCTCATTGCCGAAACGGCGTGTGTTTTCTATTTTGTTTAAAACCTGTGTGTAATCTAAATTTCCCATGCCATCATTATAATATATCCGGCCGATAAAATAAAGACCATATCCTTATACTGCTATAATAATGCCCCCGTCATTTGCATACATGCTTGAGATGCCGGCAGTATCCACAATGACAATCTTCTTAAATACGGCAAGCTTCTCAAGGCATGCCTTCACATACTGTGCACGCTCCGGGCAGTTGCAGTGTGAGATTGCAAGAATCCTGTGCTCACAGTCCTTTGTGGCAGCCACAACATCCTCTACCATCTTGGCAAGTGCCCTCTTCATGCCTCTGGCCTGGCCAAGCTGCTGGATTGAGCCCTCATCGGTTGAGCCCATGACAGGCTTTATATTTAAAGTGCTGGCCACAAAAGCCTTCAGATTGCTTAATCGTCCTGCCTTTCTTAATGTATCAAGTGTCTCAAGCACAAAGAAGGTATTCATTGAAGCTATATACTCCTCTGTCTGCTTTACAACCTCATCAAACGAAAGTCCACTCTCTTCAAGCTCCTGCACCTTCATGCCGATTAGTGTCTCGCCTATAGATGCTGAGCGGGAATTAAATACATAGATTTGCTTGCCACAGTCCTCATGCTCCTCGTTGTACAGATTGACCGCTAAAACAGCGCTGTTGTATGAGCCGCTGAGCTTGCCCGAAAGTGTGACAACATATACATGGTCAGCCTCTCCCTCAAAGGCCTGCATATATTCCTCAGGAGACGGGCATGACGACTTTGGCCCCTTTACGCTCTCCTTTACTCTTCTTAAGAAATCATGCTGGTCAAAGCTCTCATCATCGCGGATTCTGTATCCGTCAACATCAAGCTCGAGTGCCACATTGCAAAAATGTCCATCCTTCTTAAGGCTATCTGTGAGCTCACCACAGCTATCTATTATAATCTTATACATATCTATTCCTCCTGCACTATATGATAATAAAAGTTTAAATTACTTTTTTAAAAGTTATTTCATTCCGTAACAAGTAGTTTTCATTACTACGTCATATTAACACGAAAACTAAACTTATGCAAGAGGTTTCTGTATTTATTTTCCCATAATGGTTATCTGCCCTTTAATGGTACCCGAAAAAGGCCGTCACACAGTCGCTTAAGGCTTTCATGTCGCGTACTCCCATAAGCTCACAGGCTGAGTGCATTGCAAGAATAGGTATACCTATATCCACCGTCTTTACCGGCAAAAGCGTACCTGCAATCGAGCCCAGTGTGCTGCCGCCGCGGCTGTCCGAACGGTTCACAAAGCGCTGGTAAGGTATGCCCTTTTCATCACACAGCTGACATAGAATAGCAATAGCCTGCGCATCCGTAGCATACGACTGCGAACACGCCTGCTTGATACAAAAGCCTTTTCCCATGACAGGCATATTTGTGATATCCATCTTTTCCTTTTTATTAGGATGAAGCGCATGAGCCACATCGACAGACAAAAGCATGGCATCATATATGCTCTCATCTATTTCATTTTCTGAAAGGTCCATATTTCTTAAAATACGTCTGAGCATATCGTGAAGCATTATAGAGGCCGCGCCCTGCTTACTGTTACTTCCAATCTCCTCATGGTCAAAAAGCGCTATGATGTTTATTCCATCAGCTCTGTTTCCATCCTCTATGGCATCAAGAAGTGCCCTGCAGGATGACTGGTTGTCGATTCTAGGCGATGAAATCATAGTATCATTCACACCGACAAATGTAGGCTCCTCCATACAAAATGTATTGAGCTCAAAGTCTATGATATCGCTTTTTTCCACAGACAGCTCTCCAGCCAGAAAGCTAAGGAAATAATCCGTGGTCCTTTCATCCTCAGGTATTGAATCAAGCACCGGCATTAGATCCACCTGATTATTTATCCCGACACCCTTATTCACATCCCTGTTCATATGAATGGCAAGATTTGGAATAATCATGACAGGCTTTTTGGACCTATATAGCACCATACGCGGATTGAACACATCCTCACTCTTTATAGCCACGCGCCCTGCCACTCCGAGAGGTCTGTCAAACCATGTGTTTAAAATCGGTCCTCCATACACCTCTACATTAACCTGTGCATATGAGTTTGTCATAAAATCCGGATTTGGCTTTATGCGAAGATATGGATAGTCTGTGTGAGCTGCCGCTATTCGCACCATATCCTTTTTGTTGTAGCCGCTTCCTACAGTAAACGCAAACATGGTCGTATCATGGTGATTTAAGACATACCTGCCACCGCGCACAAGCTTCCAGTCGCCTGTATAATCTATCTCCTCAAATCCGTTTTCCAAAAGCTCCTGCTTTGCAGCCTTCACACACTCGCATGGTGAAACAGCCGCTTTTAGTAAATCAAATAATTTTTCCTGTTTCATGGATTGCCTCCTGTTTTCATTGCATAACGCATTTATTCTACCACGGACTTTACAATTATTCCAGTTGAACAGGCTTTATTTTTATGGCATAATTCGCAAATCTGATGTATGATATAATAATCGATAACTATTCAAAACCACTTAGAACAATCATTCGCTGTCACATACAATGTGGGAAATGAGGAGAAATTATGATATCAATTGAACTGACAGACACAAAGGACTTTATGAACAAGCTGCTTCGCACGGAAATCTTTGACAACTTCTTGCTCCAGGAGGCCGTCATCACAAAGGCAGCCTCATACGTCATAGATGGTCACCTGCAAAAGGGCTTTTACAGCTCCACAGAGCTTGAGGAAAATGGTATAGCCGGCTATAGCATACTCCCCTTTAGGATGCTTCGCACAAACTGCTTTGACCTGATAAAGGGCAGACAGACTCCATCGTCATTCAAGTTTGTCTTTCTGCTTTCACCTGAAAACATGGAGCACACCCTAAGCAGTCTGCACTCTGCTTTCACCGTGTCCGATATCAGTGGTTTTTTCATAAATATCAGGTATCAGAGCCAGCTTCTGACTCTGACAACCGGAATATCCTACAATATTTTTTCAGCGGATAAGACCTTAGACAGTGAATGGGATAAGCTTGTAATGAAATTTTTAGCAAATAATGACATAAACTTTAAAGAACTTTGACTTTATTGCTTTACATCTTAAACCTGTTATGCTATTCTAACGTTAGTTGCGTAAGCAGCATTATTATTATTTGGAGGTACTTTCGATGAGCAAAGGTACAGTAAAATGGTTCAATAACCAAAAAGGTTACGGATTCATCACAGCCGAGGACGGAAAGGATGTATTCGTACATTTCTCAGGACTTAACATGGAGGGCTTCAAAACTCTCGAGGAAGGTGCAACAGTAGAGTTCGATATCACTGATGGCGCTAAAGGTCCACAGGCAGTTAACGTTGAGGTAGTTAAATAATTTTGACCCCTCAGGCAATCTAGTTTCTATGTACCTTTTTCTTTATTATATATTTAGGTAAAATTATAGTTACAAAAATGTTAATTGGGGAATAAGATATAAGAATCATGATTAAAAAAGAAGAGTTCATTTCGAACTCTTCTTTTTTGTGCTTTTTTATTGTTTTGGTGCTTTTAGTTGTTTACACGATGATGAGACATCGGTGAGCTTGTGGTGAGTGGTAAAAACGTGTAACCGTTCGCCTGTCCCCACTGGATGATCTGCTCGACCGCATTGACACTGAAATCCTTTATGTCGTGCTGCAATACAACTGATACGTTGTGGCTCTGTACTCCTGAAATGACATTCTGCACTACCTGTTCCGTGCTGATTGGCTTGCTGTTTGCATCTCCGCTCGATACATTCCAGTCACAATATAAAAGTCCTCTTGCTGTCACATCATTTACGAGCTGTGTCATAATGCCCGGACAATAATCCTTACTTACAGTATTTGATGAGCCACCCGGGAATCTGATGATTGACGCATCATTTCCTGTCTGTGCCTTTATGATACTGTTCATCTGCTCAAGGTCATCAAAAAATGCCTGCTCACTTGTATATATCTGGTTGTATTTGTGGCTGGCAGAGTGGATAGCCACTGTATGTCCTCTCTTTGCCTCCTCTGCTATCATGTTCTGATAGTCAGGATGTGTATTTGTAACAAAGAAGGTGGCCTTTACATTGTATTTATCAAGCACATCTAATAGCCCCTGTGTATACTTTCCGGGACCATCGTCAAAGGTCAGATAAATAATCTTGTTGCCCGGATTTACCGTGTCTGCCGTGGCAGCCGGATCATACACACTTACCACTCTTGTAGCTGTAGCCTTATTTCCTGATGAATCTGATACCTCATAGGTCACAGTATACTTTCCTGCCTTATCCTTATCTACCTTATCTCCTGATACCTTGACACTGTCTGTGATATCTCCGTCACAGTTGTCTGTTGCCGTATATCCCGGATCACTGTATTTATCGCCTTTTTTAACTGACACAAAATCATCACCTGAGAGCTTAATCTGCGGTGCCGTGGTATCTGTGACATGCACAGTCCTTTTGACCTCGCTCTCATTCTTTGACGAGTCAGCGACACTGTACTTTATCTCATAGTCTCCCGGCTTTGAAGTATCGACAGCTCCTGTGACAGATACCTTGTCTGTCAGATCCCCATCATAGTTGTCTGTTGCCGTATATCCCGGGTCACTGAACTCGCTGCCTGCCTCTACAGTCATCTCTGCATCACCATTTAATGTAATCTCCGGAGCCTTCTTATCTCTCACCTCAACCTTTATGGTCTGTGTCGCTGTTTTTTTACCATATTGAGCAGTTACCTTTATCTCGTATGAACCTGTCTTTGTCGCATCGACATTACTGTCTATAGTGCATTTTATCTCTTTTCCCTTTCGGTTTATAAGCCTGCCTCTGACATACGCCTTGATTTTTGGTACCTCAAACTTTTTGCCATACTCAACAGTAATACCGTTTTTGAACTTGCTGCTGAACTCAATATGTGAATCAAAGCATGTGATATACACTATAAACGCCACCACCAGAACTATTGCAGCCGTAAGTATGCCGATAATCATCTTTTTATTTTTGTCCATTTTTCCAATCCTCTTTAGCATTTTATAATTATTCTCTCTATATTATTACTCAAACCTGATAATATTATTTCAAGCAGTATCTATTATAGCGTTAAACAATCTTTTTTGCTACTGCAAATTCCTTGAGAATTTCTTAATGTTGGCTTCATATATTTCAGTTGTGTTACAATTGTTTCTTTATCCCGAAAACCTGTGATAGAGTCGTAATATGTACTTAATTTATTTAAAATCTTTGTTACTATTCAGTTCTCAATATGACTAACCACTTATCTTTTTGCAGATATTCGCAATCACAAAAATCCCCCGAACAAGTCGGGGGATTTAAAAAGCTTATACAGCTATTATTTTATTACTGCTCCTTGCGGTGCATCTCAAATGTCTCCATATGGTAGTTGGCGATGTTGTCACGAATCTTTCTGTCATCTGCTCTGCTTAAGAGATCATCACGGAACTTCTTGGTAGTCACCATGTCATTGTATGAGCTTGGTCCGCCTACGCAGCCGCCCTCACATGCCATTCCCTCGATGAAGTTCTCAGGAAGCTTGCCTGCCTTCATGAGCAGAAGTGCCTTCTTACACTCTGCTGCTCCGTTTGCCTTGCAAACCTTGCAATCAACATCCTCGCCTTTTTCCTTCATGCTCTCGATTACGGCTGCTGTAACTCCGCCTGAGTTTGCGAAACGCTTACCGTATACTGAACCCTCCTGGTATGAGGTATCATCAGCCTCAAGCTGTACACCCTTTGCCTTCATAATAGCACGAATCTCGCTGAAGGTAAGTACATAGTCTGCATTGCCCTCTATCTTCTGATCCTGTACCTCTGACTTCTTGGCAACACATGGTCCGATGAATACTGTAACTGCATCAGGATCCTTTGCCTTGATCATTCTTGAAACTGCACACATAGGTGAAACAGTTGTAGAAATCTTGTCAGCAAGCTCAGGATAGTGCTTTCTAACCATATTTACAAATCCAGGACAGCATGATGTAACCTTCTTCTCTCCTGCCTCATATGCCTCAAGCCACTCATCAGCCTCGTATGCTGCTGTCATATCTCCTCCGAGCGCTACCTCAACAAAACCGTTGAAGCCAACTGCCTGCATAGCTTTCTTCCAGCTGTTCATAGTGATATTTGCGCCAAACTGTCCCTCTGCTGCAGGTGCAACCATAGCGTATACATGCTTGTTCTCTGACTTGATTGCATCGATTACATCTACGATGTATGTCTTTGATCCGATAGCTCCGAATGGACAGCTGTGGATACACTTACCACATCTGATACATTTGCTCTCATCAATCACTGAAATGCCGTACTCATTGTATGTAATGGCATTTACAGGACAAGAGAACTTACATGGTCTCTTTAAATGAGCGATAGCGTTGTAAGGACATGCCTGTGCACAGCGTCCACACTCCTTACACTTCTGTGGGTCGATATGTGAGCGGAGACGTCCTGCCTCGATTGCTCCGAACTTACATGCATTGATACAAGCCTTGCCAAGACAGTTCTGACAGTTCTCAGTAACTGTGTAGCTTGAAATCGGACAATCCTCACATGCTGAGCTGATTACCTGGATGATATTGCCGTCATCGTTTGCGCTTGGTGCTTTACCCTCTGCAAGTCTGACACGTTGACGGATGATCTCTCTCTCCTTGTAGATACAGCAACGGAACTGAGGTGTCGGTCCCGGAATAAGTGTAAATGGGATGTCATCTCTGATCTCATCGAGGTTACCTGCAAATGCAGCCTTTGCGACCTCAAGCAAAACTGCATGTTTGATTTTGATTACGTTTTCGTCAGCGTACATATTATCTCCTTTTCCTTAAAATAATGTATATTTTGTTACCTAATAAATTACATACTTAGAAGAATCATTATACCATGTGACACTTCCCATATCACATGACCTGATTCCTCTAAAAAAATGCTCCTAGTATTTATCTACTAGGAACATTCTACAAAATTTTTTAAAATTTTTCTACCCTTGTATTCATCAAAATACAAAGAATTGTTATTTTTTTCACAATAGCAGCGATTTCAATAAGAATTACTCATGGCGCAGTGCATCAATAGGGTTCAGGTTCGCTGCCTTGTATGACGGAAGCATACCGAATATGATTCCGATTGCCATGGAAAAAAGCACCGCAAGTATAGCTGCTGCCGGGCTTATCGCTGTCGGCGTGCCGTTCAGCATTGAGATGACCTTCGAGAGTATCACTCCGACAAGCACTCCCACCAAGCCTCCAAGACTTGTGAGCACAACAGCCTCTGTGAGGAACTGACCAAGGATTGCTCCCTTTCCTGCTCCGATTGCTTTTTTAAGTCCTATCTCTGAGGTACGCTCTGTGACTGACACAAGCATGATATTCATGACGCCGATACCGCCGACGAGCAATGATATTCCGGCAATCCAGATGAGCATCATGTTGGTTGACTGGCTGAGCTGCTGTATCTGCTTTGCCTGCTCCTGTAAATCCTGTGCCTTGTAGGTCACATTAGAGCCGTCTGTGACATTTAAGTTACTGTTAAGTATCTCCTCAGCCGCCTTTCCCACTGTAGTCATGGTACCCGTACTGTCTGCCTTAAGCAGAAGATTCTGCGGCTCATCATAGCCAAATATGACAGGCCATGTGCCGCTTGGCACAAATACATTGCCCTGGCTGTTATCATAGGCATACATATAGTAATCATCCATTGAATTTATTACCAGGTCATAGCTGTCCTTTTCCGTGACTACACCAACTACTGTAAACGGATATCCCTGTATCTCTACTGTCTTGCCGAGCGCACTCTCTCCTGAAAACAGGCTCCTCTCCACGTTCTCGTCGATGAGTGCCACCCTGCGGGCCTTTGCATAGTCATTCTTTGAGAAGCCTCTACCCTTCATGACTGCATAGTTTGCTGTGTCGAAATATCCGTCATCGACACCTGTTATATTGCCGCCTGAAAGCGCCGTGTTCAGATAATAGACCACATTGTAAGCCTGTCTTGTACGGTAAAGGGCTGCATTTTTCACATGCTCAAGCTCCTTTATGCTTTCAAGTGTGTCAGCTGATACCTCAGTCACTCCCGCCGGCGCCGAATCATATGACATATCCATATCATAACCATCCTTCTGCAGTGTGACCTTTACATTATTACTTCCCGAACCTATGAGGTTCTTTTCTATCTGTTCGTTTGTGCCCTGAATTGTGGAAACAATCGCAATAATTGCTGCAATTCCGATGATGATTCCAAGCATGGTCAGAAACGAACGCATCTTATGTGACCAGATTCCCCTAAAGGACAATCTAATATTTTCAAGCATCTTTTATCCTCCCTGCTAAACTAATTCATACCATCTTCGGACACCTTGGTTTTCTCGCCTTCTCTGACTCCATACGGGAATGCGATATAGTCATCATTTGTCAGGCCTGACTTTATCTCCACATATGAGTCCCATAGCGTCCTGCCTGTTTTGACCGACTGCTTTTTGAGCTTTCCGTTGTCATCCTTGTATATATATGACTGTCCGTGCTCTGTTCTGACAAACGACTTGTCGATATAAAGTCCACTGCCAGAGCCCTCTGATGATGTATCTATAGTCAGCTCCAGTGAATCGCCTTTTTTGAGATTCTGCGGATTTTCAATATATGCAGTGTACTCATAGAATGATGAGTTCGGATTGCTGTCCCCATAGTAATTGACACTGTCTGACGGCACATTGCTTATCTCAGATATCGTGCCCTCATAGGTGTCACCTGTCATGTAGTTGACTGCTGATACGCTCTGTCCTACCTTTACTGTATCCAGATCCAGCTCACCGATTGTTCCGCTGATATACAGTCCTGATGCTCCTGAAAGCTGCAGGAAAGGTGTACCGTCCTGAGGTGGATTGGCAGGATCGCAAACTGTTGTCACGATTCCATCCTTCTTTGCATATACCACGCCATCCTCCAGCTCGCTCTGCAGCTCCTTTAAATCAGCCTGTGCAATTCTCTTTTGTAAATCAACATCTGCAACACTTCTTGTCTGCTCCTTTATGGCATCCTTAAGCTCATCTGCAGTGTATGTCTTTTCTTCTGCTGCGGTATCAGCTTCCGTCTGTGTGGCCTGTTCTGTGGCAGTGTCTGCTGCGGCATCTGACGGCTCATTTACTGCTGTATCAGTAGAAGCATTTCCTGCTGTAATTGAACCTGCAAGGAAAAGCTTTATCTCATCGCTGTCATCATAGCTGCCAAGCTTATCTCCTCTTACGATAAGCTCCATATCAGGTGCATCCGCATCTCCTATTACAAACCGGGCTACCGCGCTCTTATCTGAGAGTGTATTCAAAAGCGCTCCGGATACATATGAAGCCTCTGTGCATGTAAATACATAAGGATCGGCCTCTGTACCGCTTCCCTTAGCCTCTGACAAATCAGATATCACATCATGCTGTTCATCAGGCTTTTGCTCAGGTGCAGCCGGCTGTGTGTCAGGCTGCGGCTCAGGGGTAACAGGAGTCTCAGGCTGCTTTGCAACCGGCTTAGTGTTCTTTAGCTTATCAAGCTTCTGCTTTTCCGATACAAGCTGGTTCTCAAGACTCTGTATCTCAAGCTGCTTCATCTCAACCGAGAGTGAAAGACTCGTCACATCATATGCAAGGAGCTTATCTCCGGCCTTTACCTGCTGATCCTTTGTGACATAAACCTCTGTCACCTTCTGTCCATCCTTTAAATTGATTGTCTGACACGCATCGTCACACACCATCCCCTCACTGGTCATGGATGTGTAGTCGTTTGTCGTGCTGATCATTGAAACACTCATAACGGAAGCAATTCCCTTGGAGTTCCTGTAATAAACCACTCCTGCGATGCTCCCCGCTGCAACTGCAACTACAAGGACAGCTATTATAATGATCTTAATTCTCTTTTTCTTTTTCATTACCTGCCTCCTGTCCTTCCTCTGTTATCTCACCATCTATGATGTGGACGATGCGCTTTGCCTGCTCGGCTACCTTTCTGTCATGTGTAATCATGACAACCGTCACACCGGACTCATTAAGGCTCTCAAAGAGCTCAAGCACCTGCCTGCCCGACTTTGAATCAAGTGCTCCAGTAGGCTCATCCGCAAGCAGAAGCTTTGGATGATTTACCATAGCTCTCGCTATCGCCACTCGCTGCTTCTGCCCTCCTGAAAGCTGTGTTGGCTTGAAATCAGCCCTGTCTGAAAGCCCTACACGCTCTAATGCCTCCATACCCATCTGCCTTCTGTCCTTTTTGCTCACACCGGCATATATGAGTGGCAGGCACACATTGTCCAATGCACTCTCACGCGGCATGAGCTGGAAATTCTGGAATACAAATCCAATTGTATCCCGTCTGACTTTTGTAAGCTCCTTTTCCTTCAGCTCACTGACTGGTCTGCCGTCAAGTATATATGTGCCCGATGTTGGCAGATCAAGACATCCCACTATATTCATGAGAGTGGTCTTGCCTGAACCCGACGGACCCATGATTGCCACGTACTCTCCCTCCTCAATCTGTAGTGAGACATCCTTTAAAACCGGCACCACGAGCTTATCCTGGTCATAGTTTTTGTAAATATGCTGGAGTTCTAGAATCATCTACTGTACCTCCGCGTCACCTGAACCGGTGGCATCTGCAGCACCTTCGTCCATTGTGCCATCATCAACAGGACCACCCTCAGTGCCCTCAAGCATCTGTTCATCAATAGCTTCTGTACCCATATTATCATAGACTGAGTCTTCACCGCCGCCATTTTCAACGTACTCTTCCCAGGTCTGTGCCGGCTCACCCTCATAAAGGTCATCCGATGCCCACACTATGTAGTCATCCTTTGAAAGCCCTGATTTGATTTCATACATCATGAGATTCTCATCATAGTCTCCAAGCTCAACCTTTGTCTTCTCAAGCTTATCCTTTTTATTAAGTGTCCAGACATACGCATCATCGCCATCCTTTACGACATAGCTCTCATCAATCCATATGCCTTCCTTCACCTGCGTCTGTCCGAAATCCGGCTCCACATATACATGCTGTCCTAAAAGCATATCGCCTGTGCCTGTAAGCTGCACATAGAAGTTGTACTTTGATGCCTTCTGCTCGCTGCTTCCATCATCATACATGCCGGAATTGCTGTTATCAGTCTGAGGATTCTCAGTGTCAACCTTGCTGATGGTACCCTGCCATGTCTTTGACTCATCAACTCTCGAGCGCACTATAACTGCCTGCCCCTCTGCGAGTCCACTGTTTAAAAAGCTCTGCTCATCAATTGTGCCCTTTACCCTGTAATCTCCGGTGGCAACGATTGTCATAAATGCAGAATCTGCTGTGTCTGCACTCTGATTCTCATTGATTTTCTTAACAACACCGACCATTGTGCTGTTTACAGTGGCATTTTTGATGCTCTCATCGTACTTTTCTATCTCTGCCTTCTTCGTGGCAACATCATACTGTGTCTGCTTCTGCTGTGTCTGCGCCTGCTGAATCTGCAGTGTATAGTCAAGCTGCTGATCCTTTGACGCTTCCTTCTTTTCCTTGGTGAGCTGCTCTATCTGTGCATCATAGCCTGAAAGCGTATTGTTTAAGCTCTCAAGCTCAAGAGTGGCGCTTTCCTTTTTTGCGGCAAGCTCCTTTGTATCATAGGTAAAAAGCGGTGTGCCTACCTGTACCTCATCACCCTCCGATACAAGAATATCCTTTACTGTTTTCTCACTATCAGCCTTGATATCCATGCTATCGGCTGCTTCCACGACACCGCTGTACCTGTCAGTGCTTCCCGCCTGATACATGACATCAGAGACCTTGTTTGCATACACGCCCGATGCCTTTTTTGCATTCTTTCCCTTTGTCATTGCAATGACAACAGCTGACACAATCACCGCTATGATTAGCACAACTGCAATCACTGAAATGATAATCTTTTTCTTTTTACTCATTTCGACCTCCCAGTTTCTTATAATTAATTGATTGATTATGAATTAATCATACCAAATATATATTGCATTTGTCTTTTAAGATTTTTTTAATATTTTACTAATAAAAAATGGAGGTTATCATGGAAATAGCTTTTAGTGAGAAAATTTCTCCACAGCTGTCCGCTGCCCTGCTTTCCACCCCTTATGAGCTCGGGAAGGAGGGCGGGCTTTCAAGCGGCTATCTGCCTGAGAGTGACAGCTGGGAAGTGATAGTGAAATATGTCGGTGACATCGAAAATATAAAAGAAAAATTCCCTTCTGTCCTTATCACGAGGCTGCTCGGAAACTATGCGGTGCTTGTAATTGAGAAATCCCTCGTAAATACCATCGCACTGTGCGATGAAATCATATATATGGAAAAGCCAAAGCAATTTAACTACGATGTATACGAGGGCTCGCAGGCCTCATGCATCACTCCCGTACACACCAATCCATATAATCTGACCGGAAAAGGTGTGCTCGTAGGCATTATCGACTCCGGAATTTACTATGCACATCCGGCTTTTATACAGGATGGTGTAAGCAGAATCGCCTATCTGTGGGACCAGACTGTTTCCGATGATTCCTCACACAGTGATATCATCCCTTTCGGCACCTTATATGACCGCGATACAATCACCAAAGCCATAAATGCAGAAAACAGCTTAGAAATGCAGCGCATCTGTCCAAGCGTCGACCTATCCGGTCACGGCACACATGTGGCAGGAATTGCTGCCGGAAACGGAAATGGTAATGAACAAAATACGAGATATCGCGGTGTTGCTTATGAAAGCACTCTTATAATCGTAAAACTCAAAACCTCAGGCGGTGCCAGCTTTCCCACAACCACGCAGATTATGCTGGCAGTGGACTTTTGCATAAGAAAATCAATCGATATGAATATGCCAATCTCCATAAACCTAAGCTTTGGCACAAGCAACGGCTCGCACAGCGGCACCTCACTGCTTGAAGCATACCTGGACTATATAGCAGGAAACTACCGCTGCGCTGTCTCTGTCGGCTCAGGCAACGATGGAGCCGGCTTTGGTCATGCAAACGGCAGCTCATACCCTGCCGATGCAGAGCTTGCGATAGGCTATCCTGAACCGTCTCTTTCCATTGATTTATGGAAAAAATACTGGGATGAGATACAGCTGCGCATTAGTGCACCAAATAATGATATGCTGGAGATTCCCGATACAATTACCAATCAGGCAAAGGGCTTTACATACAGATACAATCTCGATGGGACAGACATATATATAACAGGCGGCGGTCCCTCTCCCTACTCTCCCTTTCAGGAAATATTCATTGAACTCATGGGATCACAATACATCTCACCCGGCATCTGGAAAATATCACTTGAACCCATATCTGTAAAGGACGGCTCATGGGATATATGGCTGCCGTCAGGTGCTCTGCGCAATGCACAGACCTCATTTATCCATGCATCGCCTGATATCACCCTGACCATCCCCTCAACCGCTCAAAATGTCATATCTGTCGGAGCCTATGACAGCCGAACAAATCGCACAGCCGCCTTTTCCGGCCGAGGCTATACCTGGGCCTTTGACAGCATAAAGCCTGATATCATTGCGCCCGGTGTGGACATTATTTCATGTTCAAACACCGGAGGCTACACTTCAAAAACAGGGACATCTATGGCTGCACCGTTTGTGACCGGTGCGGCTGCGCTTCTGATGGAATGGGGAATTGTGCGTGGAAACGATCTCTATATGTATGGCGACAAGCTTAAAGCTTCTCTCATAAAAGGTGCAGGTGAAAATGTATTCACAGCTGTCTCAAGGACAGCCTCTGAAAAAACTTCCAAAAATACAAAATACCCCAACCCTGTGACGGGCTGGGGTACATTGTGCTTACTGGATAGTATTCCTTAGTGGAAGCGCTATTCGTATACATGCTTCTGATGCTTCTTTGCATCTGCCTTATTCTTTTTCTTCAATGGATGCTTTGGGTTTTTATCCATTATAATCGCTTCCTTCCGTTCGTTCTGACTACGTTATACACCTGTAATCAGCACTTGTCAAGTTAGAGTGCTATTTTTAATTAATTATTTATATTTAGCATGAAATCACAATCATTTTGATGTCAAAGCGTCGATTTGTATGCACAATTATTGACAGTTTGCTATATTTAATTTTAAACACAGTCATCGCAATTCAAAAAATACATCATTACATAGCTGCCAAATATACAAAATATGCCGCATAGCAAAGCAGCATCACCACTCCGCATGGCTTTCTAAGCTCTTTATGTCTTATCGTACCGACCCACAGGAGCACACCGCAGAGTATTGCCACAACTGTATCAATCACAAACCTGCTCTCAAACGGTACCGGGCAAATGAGTGCAACTGTTCCTATTACAAAAAGTATATTAAAAATATTGCTGCCGACAATATTTCCTATTGCAATTCCTGCATTTCCCTTGCGTGCTGCTGAAACAGATGTCACAAGCTCCGGCAACGATGTGCCGAATGCAACGATTGTCAGTCCAATAAAGCGCTCACTCATGCCGCAGGCTCTTGCTATGGTTGTGGCACCGTTTACGACAAGCTGGCTTCCAATTACGACACAAACACCGCCCAGCACAATAAAGAGCAGGCATTTCCATACCGGATATAGCTTTACCGGCTGCTCATCACCGCTGTCATTGCCCTTTTTTGCCAAAATATACAAATAAAGCAGATATGCAATAAATAAAATCCACAGTATAACACCCTCAATGAATGTGATTTCATTGCCTGTCATTCCCATCACGAGAAGCACCGCTGTGATAAGAAGCATGTACGGTATCTCGTATTTGAAGGTGGTTTTTTGTATGGCTACATTTGTGATGAGTGCCGTCACTCCCAGGATTATAAGGATATTTAGTATATTGCTGCCGACAATATTGCCGACTGTAATCCCCGCATTGCCCTTTATTCCTGCAGTGATGCTGACTGCCGCCTCCGGCAGCGACGTACCCATCGCCACAATCGTCAGTCCAATCACAAGCTGCGGAATACCAAATTTCCCGGCGAGCGCCGCAGCTCCATCCACAAACACATCCGCGCCCTTAACCAGCGCTACAAAGCCTGCTATAAGCAGTAAAATTGCTACAAAAATCATAATTTTCCTCCTTCTGCTGTCCTTTTTAAGGATGCCTGATTAATTGATAGTTACAGCTATGTCTTTTCAGCAGAAGACTTTTATATACAAAAAAGGCGACACTTCTGCTGTATAAAACAACAAAAGTCTCGCCATTTAATCACTCTCCGGATTGCTGTCATATATGTATGATATGTATGAGCAATCGTACTGACGGATAAGTAAGCACTCTCGTGCCGGCTACTCCCTTTCACTTATATACTATGATATGTCAACGCAGGGTATTCGTCAATAGAAAATCTAAACTATTTTATCTCCGGCCGGAATTTCTTTATATCACTTGCTATCTCACCGCTTAAAAGAAGCATACAGATGAGGTTTGGAATAGCCATAAGCGCGTTTGCGATATCTGAGAAGTTCCACACCAGACTCAGAGTCTGTGTACAGCCTATGTATGCAACGAGTGAGAAAATCACCCTGTAAACCATATTAAACCTGTGTGTGCCAAGCAAATACTCAAAGGCCTTCTCTCCGTGATACTCCCAGCCAAGTATTGTCGAAAAAGCAAACAGCGTGATACCTATTGTCACAAGCCATCCTCCGCCTGTACCAAGCACCGTCTTAAATGCCGCAATGGTGATATCAGAGCCTGTCAGATAGTCTCCGCCGGCATCTGTCATGCCAAGCACACCTGATGATGCAATTGCAAGTCCGGTGATTGTACAAACAACTATTGTATCCCAGAAGGTTCCTGTCATGTTGATATAACCCTGGCGTACCGGATTGTCGGTTGTGGCTGCCGCTGCTGTGATTGCAGCTGAACCCATGCCTGCCTCATTTGAGAAAACACCTCTGGCTACACCATAACGCATAGCATTCATCATTGACGCCACGATTGTTCCACACATTCCGCCGCCCACTGCCCTGACAGAAAATGCCATCTTGAAAATCATTGCAAGGCCGGCCGGAAGGTTAGAGATATTTCCTATTATTACTATAAGTCCACAGATTACATAGAAGATAGCCATTACAGGCACAACAACCGATGAAACCTTTGATATTGACTTGATACCACCTACGATGATAAGAAGTGCAAGCACTGTAATAATTATTCCTGACAGCCAGGTTGGCACATTGAAGGTAGCCTTTAATGCACCTGATATAGAGTTGCCCTGTGTCATGTTTCCGATTCCAAACGAAGCTACCACTGCAAAAAATGCAAAAAGCCATGCTAAAACAGCTCCAAGCTTCTTATTCTTTATTCCCTTTTTCATCGTATACATCGGGCCACCGCTCATTTCGCCCTTTTCGTTTACCTCACGGTATTTGATGGCAAGCATACACTCAGAGAATTTTGATGTAAGTCCAAAGGCTGCTGAAATCCACATCCATACCAGTGCTCCCGGTCCTCCGGAAACCATAGCTGTAGCGACACCTACTATATTGCCTGTACCGATTGTAGCCGCAAGCGCCGTGGTCAGTGCCGAGAACGGTGATACATCACCCTCTCCTCTGCTCTTTGTGCGAGCCTCCCTGCTGAGTGTGCTCTTTAGCGCATATCCCAGGTTTCTCCATGTAAGAAATCTCGTCCGAAATGTGAGATAAATTCCTGTTCCAACCAAGAGCACCAGCATAACCGGCCCCCAGACAAAGTCATCAATTGCCGAAATAACATTACTCAATTCTTTCATAATATATCCTCGCTTTCCTCCAACCATGCAAAAAAATGCAAAAAAGAGCGATGTATGAACAACATCGCTCTTTTGTTGGATTGCTTATTAAATTAAACCCTATTTTAAACTTTTTTCGGAATATGTCAAGAGAAAGTTTTCCTTGCCTGTAAACTAAATCATTTATCTATATTATTTTCGGTTTGGCTTTTTCGCAAAAAGTGCTGCTCCCACAAGACTGATTGATGCAAATGCCAATGCAAGCATGCCCATAAGAGGGTTTGTATCACCTGTCTTTGAAGCCTTCTTTACTGTAGCTTTTTTAGCTGTGGTGCCTGTTGTGTTAGTAGTAGTAGAATTTGACTTATTTCCTGTTGCTACAGTTGCATTCGTACCGGCACCATTAGTGCTTCCTGTACCGGTTCCAGATGTTCCCGGATTTACAGCTTCCTTCTTCTTTAAGCCTTCAATAGCCTTATTGAGTGACGCAACTGCATTGTCAACCTTTGTCTGGTCATCCTTCTGCTCAAGCACTGCTTTTGCACTTGAAAGCACCTGTGAGAAGGTTTTCCAGCTGTCTGCTGTGTAATCTGCCTCTTTGAGTGTATCTGCTTTTTCAATTGCACTCTCAAGCGCTTTGGTTTCAATGACTGCCGGCTTCTCATATGTGAATGAAAGCACATCCTTATATCCTGTTGCTGACACCTTGATTTCAAAGCTTGAGCCCTCAGCAAACGGAGCCTGAGTAGTATCAATTGAACCATCTTCCTTGATAAGCTTTACTTCACCCTTGCCTGTTGCCGGATAATCATTACCATTTACATTTACAGACTTGATTTTTCCAATAAAATCTGCAAACTGTGCTGCTGTTGCTCCATCTGCCACTACAAGCTTCGGTGCTGTTGCATCATTATTGTATGCTGCAGAAACTGCCTCTGCATAGAGCTCGAATGTGGTAGTGATTGGTGCATATTTATTGCTCTTATCGGATACTGTCAGCGTATACTCTGTATTCTCTGCATACTTAGGATATGTGATTACAAGCTTCTTAGTCTGAGTGTAGCTTGCTGCATATGTTGACACTGCTGATGCTGAAGCTTCCTCTGCAACATTAAATCCCTTTACTTCATTTCCTTTTGCATCTGTAACTGCATATACTGCCTTAAAATCATCCGGAAGTGCAACACCAAAATTAGTCTTTCCTGCTGATACAGCTGCATTTTCTACATTTGCCTTTGAATCCTTAACGTGCTCAAGCACCTTAAATTCTACAGGTAAAGTGAAGATTCCCTTACTTGTATAGTATGTTACATTTTTGATTGTCTTTCCAACCATGGACTCGTAATGCGAATATGAAAGATTACAACCGTGAGACTCTGTAACAATTCCAACACTCCATGCAAGATCCTCTGTTTTCCAGATATTTTCTACATGACGCATAGCATAATCTGTGTCATCAGTGCTTACAATAACACCGTAAACCACATCATCATCTTCAAAGTCCATAGCATCCTTTATGCCATCGAGATTGAGCTGATAGTCTCCATACTTTGTTTTTGTCTTAAACTTTGTTTTTACCTTGTCAGAATCTATCTGCTTCTTAGTTCCATTTACAGCACCAAATGACAGTTTTTTATCTGTGCCTACTGTTGCAGTCTTGTAATATGAAGGGACCTCACTAAGCACATAGTATGAGTAGTCAGCACTCTCAAAAAGAGCCTTCTTTCCCTCATATGTTGTTGTAGAAACCTTGCCTTTCATATTGGTTGTGATATCTACCTTGCTGTCATCTGTAATCTGTGTATAACCATTATTGTTATCATAGAAATCATCTGAGACCTTTACCGGGAAGGTTACACCGTTTATGTGCTCTCCTTTTGAATCAGCATGATATGAGCCTGATGCCAGAATATTTCTGGTCTTCTGCTTTGTGGCAGATGTGGTGGCATCTACTTTGACTGAATTGTTATTAAGATCAGCCTTGTAAAACTCATCATATGGAATGTTCATGAGTACATACTGTGATTTCAGATTATTTACAGCGTCTGTGAGGTGTGATAATGCTTCCTCGGCTTCCGATTGCATGAGGTCAGTCTTTGCTAAAGCATCCTTTGCTTCCTTAAGCTCAGCCTGCATATTTGACCATGTTTTATCTGTATAAAGCTCCTTGTTCAGCTTATCAGCCTCCGAAACCTTATCAGAAAGTGCCTTCTTTGATGTCTCATCTGCCGGTACCTGTGGTTTAACTATATTTGCAGCTGTTGCCTCAAAATTATATGTATAATCCTCATATCCTAATGCATAGATTGTGACAGACCAGTATCCTGTTCCATCATATCCACTTGGCAGGCTGCATCTGAGCGAATCTGTAAGACCAAGCTGGATTCCCATAGACTTATGCATCCAGTTATCTGATGCAAACTTTGTGCCATATGTGGCAAGTGCTTTGGTTCTTGTGCTGTCATTACCATAATATGTCCACTTAACTGCCTGCATATTGGCTCCAAGATCACCATAATTACCGTTAAAATCAACTCTTAAAAACTCTCCGTATGATCCGCTTGCAGCCTTAACTTCCGGCTCAAGTCCATCTGCTTTTTTAAGAGAAGACATTACACCTGAGTCATTTCCTGTTGCTCTGGCTGAGAATGAGAAGCTTCCGTCTGCAGTCTTTGTTGCAGTCTTAAGACCGTTTGTATCTGCGGTAACGTTTGCCACCTCGTCAATAACCTGAAGTTTATTTTCTCCATAACCGCCCTTCAACTTAGAACCATTCTCGTAAACTGTATATTTTGCCTTGAATGCCTCGTAATCCTCTGCTTTTACTTTTACAGGGACAAATTTAAGACCTGTTACTTTGTAATCTTTAAGGTTTAATGTAACAGAGTCGTTTGTAAATACACCTCTGTTATAGGTATACTCTGTACCATCTGTCATAACAGCAATCTGCTTGTCTTTTCCGTCATCGCCTTTAACGGTTTTCCAATATGACAGATTAAGTGTTTTACCCTCTTCTGTCTCTACAACTGCATTGCACTGGAAGCTTCCTCTGTGAAGACCATGGTTTTTAGTAGCACGAGTTACTGTATCAAATGCACCTTTATCATACTCACCCTTTGCGTCTACCTCATCTGATGATGCTGTGCTTCCTGCTGCCTGTACTCCCTCAGCAGCCCAGTACTCTGACCATGTAAGTCCTGCATAACAATATACATATTTTTCTTCTTTTACAAGTCCCTTTACAGCAGCATTTAAAGCTGTTGCTGCTGAGTCAACTGCTGTCTGTGACTCTTTTGCTGTAAGTGCGCTCTTTGCTGCTTTAAGAGCTTCTGATACCTTGCTCCATGTAGCTGCTGTATAATCAGACTCTGTAAGTGCCTCTGCTGACTTGATAGCTGACTCAAGAGCTGCGGTGTCCACTGCTACTTCATCTTTTTTCTCTGATGCCTTACCAAGAGCTTCAAGAGCTGCTTTTTTTACCGCAGTTGATGTACGTGTTGCTCCTGAAACAGTATCCCAGCTGTTTATTGTCTCTTCTGTTGCAACTTGGCCTATCAAAGACTCATATCCTGGCTGATTTCTCTTTTTGTTGCCTGTTTTAGCCTTATTAAAATATGAATTGCTTTCTTCATCATATGTGCTTCCAGGTGTTACAGATATGCTGCTTATATTTCCATCCTGTACTCCTACCGATACCGAAATATCATATGCATTCCATTCGTTGTCATCATCTTCTGCTGCTTTGACATTTCCTGCACCAGTATACGTTCCGTCAGCCGCCACCTGGCTGCCTGTCACTGCAAATGCACTTGTCGGAAACATAGTGGCTGTCACCGATGCTGTCAATGCAAATGTAAGAAATTTCTGTGCTAAAATCTTCCTCTTCATTTTTTCCTCCTTAAGATTTTAATAATTTATAGTTAATGTGGCTGCCTTCTAATTTGCAATCCACAATTGCTACCTATTTCAATATTAAGCAGATATACATAATTGATATCTTTTCTCAATAAGTTAGTCCTCGCTAACCTATATTCAAAAAATTTTTCCCGCTTAATCCTACTGCGGGAAAGACCTTTTGTGCGACAATTCCTATCAAAAGTCCTGTCAGTGTGCCAGCCACAAGAAGTGGTGGCAGATAATACACCACTGCAGTGCTTTTAAGCACCATCGCAGCGGCCAAAAGCTGTCCTATGTTGTGGCTGATTCCACCTGCCACACTCACACTGACCATCGAAAATTTATCTGTTTTCTTTATAATAAGCATCACTGCAAGACTTATCAGACCACCTGCCAGACTGTATATGATGGAAACACCATTTCCAAACATAAAGCCCACGAGAAATATCCTCATTATCACTACTGTAAGTGCCTCACAAGGCCCAAGGAAAAATATTCCAAGAACAGTGACCAGATTTGCCACTCCTAGCTTAATACCCGGAATGCCTATGCTTATCGGAATAAGGCTCTCCACATAACTGAATATCATCGCAAGTGCCACAAGCATGGCGCCGTATGCTATTTTTCCTGATTTAGTCATATTTCTTTTCATTTAGTTTATCTCCATAATACCTGTACGCTACACACCCAGCCATATACATATAGCTATAAGTATCGCAGCCCTTATGCCTGTAAACCACAGCTCATTTCCACGAAGCTGCCTTATACCTGTATGAATATTGCTCTTCGGACATATTCCGTTACATTTCTGACACTGGAAGCAGTCACCTGGTATCCTGCCCGAGCCATCATCCGGTAAACCTATGTCACACGGACATGTCTTCTCACAGGCTCCACAGCCCTTTATGCAGCCCGCCCTGTCCCTTTGCAGGGTAAATGTAGTTGCTATAGGCAGTATTGAAAAAACAGCTCCCATCGGACACATAAACCTGCAGAAAAACCGCTCCTGAACACACATACCGATGATTATAAGCACAAGAAATACTGCTCCTATAATATATGAACCAAGACCTAAATTTCCTGCCCGAAGCATTGAGAAAACATCCCACGGACTTGTGCCCTTTAACAAGCTATACGCTCCCAAATAGCATAGTATCAATATGATTGTAAGTATCACATATTTCATATATGTAAGCTTTTTTGCAGCCTCTACCGGTACACTCACCGGCTTTTTCTTAAGCTTGCGGCAGCATGACACATATATTGCATGCACCGCATCACCAAAGCTTCCGAATGCGCAGGCAAAACCACAGAAGAATCTGCCAAATATCATTGTATACACGCAAAGCATCAGAAGAACCGCCACAAATGATGTAAGCTCAATTCTGTTTCCTGAACCAATCTGCGTAAAAATATACTTGACGCCATTGAACGCTGCCGTGAACATTGACGGAAATAGTATGAAAAATAAAAGCTGCACTCCTACACGAAACCAGGTCTGTATCTTTCTCTTTCGAAGCTTTGGATTCATATCTTTTATTCTCATCTATTTCACCGCCTTATCAAGTGCCTGCTTAGTGGCATTTCTTATTGCAGTTGAGCTGAATGTCGCACCACTTACAGTATCCACATCCGCGGACTGTGCCGAAATGATGGACGGTATGATATCCTCTGCCATCGCCAGGTATGCACCATCCTCCTTCTCTGCCGCTGTAATGTCAACCGATGATATTTTCCCTGCCTCGATTGTCACCTCGACATCCACATTGCCTCCAAAGCCCTCTGCACTGCCTGTGTATGTGCCATCCTTATATGCTCCCTCACTGTCTGTGCTTTCAGTTTGTGAAGCAATACGCTGTGTATTTTTATTTTCCTGTTCTCTTTTATCTATTGTCATATTGTATCCCCATAGTGATGATACAACTATAAACAGGCTTGCCAGTCTGATCCAAAATTCCTGCATGTTATCTCCATCCTGTATACATCCTTGCGGTTTTATTTCTTCTTAGCAGCTTCAAGTACGCTCTTACAGCCATTAATTATAGCCTTTGATGTGCATGTGGCACGGGAAACAGTGTCAATGCTGCTAAAGTCGATGTTTGCTGCATTTGCCTGTGATGTGAGCACAGAAACCATACCCTGCTGATTTTTTGTGCCATCTGCAGCCTTCTTTATATAAGAAGCATTTTGTGAATCTCCATCTCCCTTTACATCAGTAATGGAAACTATCCTGTCATTTGCTATAGTCACCTTCATGCTCAGATTATATGCACTAAAGTCCATATCATCATCCGGTATGCACAGTGTAGATACATCATATGTGCCATCCTCGTATACATTTGTGGATGTATCATTTTTCTGAAGTGCATTTATTGCAGCCTGAAGCTTTTCCTGTGCGCGACTTACATCCTTCTTAGTGGCCTCTGCGGATGACAATACTTCGTTTGCATCCTCCAGACGTATCTGAAGCAGGTACCAGCTAAGCTGTGTGTACTGTGTGCCATCAAGCGATGCCTGTGACTGCACAAGCTTTGACAGGACCGCCTTGTCCTCATCTCCTGCAATATTGCTGTTATCCGAATTATTACTGCTATTATTGTTACCTGAATTGCTGTCACCGGTATTCTCACCTGCAGTTGTCTTTCGTGCTTCCTCAAATGCAGCCTTTACTGCTCCTATTAGCCCCTTAGAGCTGTAGGTAGCTCCGGATACCGTATCAACATCCGCACTCTGCTTTTTCATCATATTTTTTAACACATCCATAGCATTAGTGATAAAAGGCTCATCATCCTGTTTTTCAGTAACAAGAATTGCTTTAAGAGTCTTGTCCTGAATCACAACCGCTACCTTTATGTCGCCCTTGTAGCCCTCTGCCGTACCGTAGTATATACCGTCAACATATGGAAGTGTGCCTCCTGTGCCCTGTTCAGATGCACTTCCTGATGGATTTTCATCTGTCTGTCCATTTCCCGATGTCTCTGTTGCATCCTGTTTATCTGTAATATTGTCCGCTGTATTTTGGCTCACAGCCGCCTGGCTAAGTGCACTTCTTACAGCAGATATGATTCCGCGCGAGCTGAATGTCGCACCTGAAACTGTATCCACGTTGGTGCTCTGTTTTTCAACTATCGTATCAAGCAGTGATGATGCACTCTTTACATAGCTGTCACCATCCTTTGTGCTGACTATGCTTATAGAGGCTATTTTACCGCCTGCTATATCAACCTTTACCTTCATAGTGCCCGCAAATCCTTTTCCAGTGCCGTAATATGTGCCATCCTTATATGCGGACGCGTCCTGTACAGCCGCTATCTCTACCGAAGAGCTGTCGGACTCTGACTCCGATGCGCTTTCCTGTTTTGATTTTCCTGTAACACCATTATCCTTCTCACCTGTCAGGGCATTTTTCACTGCTCCGATTATTCCGTTTGAACTGTATGTAGCTCCGGATACAACATCCACATCAAAAGACTGTGACGATATAATTCTGTCTATCACACCCTTTGCCCTATTGAAAAATGCCTCATCATCCGTAGATGAAAGAATATCAATGGAAGTAATCTTCTTATCCATGATAGTTACAGCCACTGTCACAGGTCCGCTAAAGCCTGTCGCAGAACCCTTGTACACACCATCTGCGAGGTCAAACGAGCCTGTGGCTGTTTGTGTATTCTCTGCAGCATTCTCTGTTTCAGTTTCAGTATCAGTCACCCTCTCTGAAACCTGCTGCTTTTTATCCTTTGAAGGTTCACTCGCCTTTGTCTGATATCCACTCAATGAAATCACTACACATGCAGCAATCACAAGTGACACTCCAAGTGGTGCATATACCTTTATTTTTTCCAAAACTTCCTTGAACTTCATATATACCTCTTATATTTCCGATAGCACAGCTATCTGTGCAATATTACTTTTACTCTGCTCTATTTTTTATTTACTACCTCATATTCATAGTCAGATGAATAGTCATCCGCTATCCCCTCTGAAATATACATGCTGTCATCATCTGTAAGCAGTACGAAATCAAATTCATCGCTGTGTGCCTTCCAGAACTCACACGCCTTGTCCTTTCCCATAATAAACAGCGATGTTGACAATCCATCTGCGAGTGTTCCGTCATCACTCACAATGGTGACAGATTTAAGTCCACTCTCTGCAGGATAGCCTGTAGCAGGATCTATGATATGGTGGTAGATTTTTCCATCCTGCTCAAAATAACGCTCATATCCACCGGAGGTGATAACCGCCTTGTCGCTCACATCAACCACTCCTATATACTGACTTTCATCCTCCGGGCTTTGCACAGCAACTCTCCACTTGCTGCCATCAGTCTTGGTTCGGTAAGTCTGGACATTGCCTCCCAGATTCACAAGACCGCTATCCACGTCATACTCCTTGAAAATATCCATAATCCTTGATGAAGTATATCCCTTTGCAATACCACCAAGGTCTATCTCCATACCTGCATCCTCAAAGGAAATCTCTCTGCTTTTATTGTCGTAATCTATTTTTGAAACGTCTGCAAGCTTTAGCAGCTCTTTTAGAGTTGCATCATCCGGCACCTTAAAGTCCTTCGTCGGAAATCCCCACTCCTGCATAACAGGATATATCGCTATGTCAAAGGCTCCATCCGTCATGGCACTAAGCTCAATTCCTCTCTGCACAAGATATCCCCCATCCTCTGACAAAGTGGCTGACTTATTCACATTCAGCTTTGCTATTTCACTGTCTTCATCTCCTGTTGAAAGCAATGCATCAAGTCTCTTTATCTCTGCTATAGATGCATCCACAGCTTTTTTCGCATTTTTGCCGTATGCAGTCACTGTCATATATGTATCCATTGCAAATACTTCCTGTGAGGACTCTTTTGCGGATTTTAAATCACTATTTATTCCTTCCTGCGAAGCTGTTGTATTCTCTGTCGCATCACTTCCACCTGAGCCACAACCGGTCACTGCCAATGCGACTGTCAGTAATATCGCAGCTGCTGTCTTCTTTTTCACCTTATTACCTCTTAATCAAATATATATTTTTATTAATTCATACACTTTTGTGTAAACCTGTATAAATGTCAGCCAGGCCTATATAGCACTTACTTATATACATCACGCCAATCGATTACAGTATACTAACTTATGTACATCATCCTAACTTATATACTATATTTCTATTTCTAATTAGTTTTTGCTAACTTCGACATTTTATTTTAAATCATGTTTTATGTCAATAAGAGTCCATACAAAAAAAGCCTGTTGATTTTTTTTATCATTAATTTCTTCTTGCCTTTATCACGCTAACGTGGTAGCATGGTTACTAAATAAACTATTAAAGAGGTACTACAAATGAAAACATCAGAAATTATTGTATTTATCGTCTATCTGCTGTGCATGCTGGGTATCGGTATCTTCTTCTTCGTGAAAAACAGAAACGGCGGAGAAAAGACCTACTTTCTCGGCGGACGTGAGATGGGACCATGGGTTGCGGCGCTGTCAGCCGGAGCCTCAGACATGAGTGCATGGGTACTCATGGGACTTCCTACTTCTATCTATGCACTGGGCTTAGGTCAGGTATGGATTCCTGTAGGACTTGCAATCGGCTACACTATAAGCTGGCTGCTTGAAGCGCCGAGACTGAGAAAATTCTCGATTGTAGCAAACGACTCAATCACCATTCCGCAGTATCTGACCAACAGATTCCTGTCCAAATCACTTGCACTGCAGGTGATATGTGCAATTGTGTTTTTGGTTGCATACACTATTTATGCGGCATCAAGCGTAAAGGCATGCGGTACTCTTTTCCACACTGTAATAGGAATGGATCCACAGATTGCCATGTATCTTGCAGCGGTTGTTATCGTAGGCTATACCTTCCTCGGAGGCTTCTCGGCTGTATGCTGGACCGATTTTTTCCAGGGCATGCTCGTGCTTGGTTCTATGTTTATAGCACCGATTTTTGCAGCATTTATGCTTGATACATCATCTATGTCATCACTCCCGGGCGGTTACTTAAATCCATTCTCAAGCTGGCAGGATATCGTGTCAGGACTGGCATGGGGACTTGGTTACTTTGGTATGCCACATATCATTATCAGATTCATGTCCATCAAATCACAGAAGGATTTGAAGAAATCAGCAAAAATCGGTATCACATGGACTCTGCTTATTGTATTTTTTGCGACTTTAATCGGAGTAATCGGAAGACTTTTCCTTGGCTTTGACGAATCAATCAATGAAAACTCTCTTGTTTTCATCCAGATTGTAAGAAAGATTTTCCCGGGTGTTATCTCAGGTATACTGCTCTCAGCAGTGCTTGCCGCTTCCATGAGTACCGCAGACAGCCAGCTGCTTGCTGCTTCATCTGCATTCTCGAGTGATGTGTACAAGCCTGTCATCAGAAAAGGTAAGGCAAGTGACAAAGAGATGATGTGGACCGGCCGTATTGTCGTTCTTGGAATCTCTGTTGCAGCACTCATCATCGCATCAAACCCTAATGCCGGCTCTATCATGGCACTTGTTTCCAATGCATGGGGTATCTTTGGAGCTGCCTTTGGACCTGCAATCATGCTCAGCCTCTTCTGGAAGCGCTTTAACTTCAAGGGTGCTGTTGCAGGAATCATAACAGGTGCTGCCGTTGACATATTGTGGTATGCATTCCTCACATCAACCGGAATCTACGAGCTGCTGCCGGGATTTGTTTTCGGACTTATCGCAGCCGTTGTTGTGACACTTTGCACAAATGAGCCTTCAAAAGAGGTTTATGAGCTCTTCGATAAAGCCGAAAAGTTTGATGAATAATTAAAGTAATTAATCATTTAAGAACATAAGTAAAACCGTCGTACCCTGCCATTTACGGCCCGGTACAACGGTTTTATTTTTTATTTTATTTTTCTTATGCGTTATGTTGTTCTTTTAGAAACACTGCTATGCCTGCTCCTTTTTGAGGTTCATAAGAGCTGCGATTGATACGCCAAGACCTGCCATTGCAATAACAAGCCACATATACATATTGCTGTCATCTGAGGTCTTTGCTGCGCCTGCAGCAGCTGCTTTAGTACCTGCATTGGTATTTACCTTTACAAAGGCAAATGTACTGAAATGGTCTGTCTCAAATACAAGCTTTCCATCTGCTACCCTTGATGTGCATGCTATAAGCTTGTCTGAATCTACACGGAACACCTTGACTGCCTCATTGTCAGCTAATGCAAACGGCATATCCATAGTTACCTGAACCTTGTCTGCAAGCTGATGAAGCTGTGTAGTGCCATCTGTCAGATTAAGCTCATATATTAAAACATCCTTTACTCCTACAATTTTATTCTTTACTACATCTGCAATCTTTGCCACTTCCTTCTCATCAGTTACCTTCTTTGACTCGAATTTTACTGTATCCGGAAGGATTCCCTTAGTGTCCTTTACAGTTGTTTTGGTGTCGGATGTGCTTGATACAACCGTTCCCGGTGTAAGAGCCTTTGCAGGCTGTGTGGCTGTATCACCGTTTCCTGTATTGTCCTTGTTACTGTCATCAGTAGATGGGGTATCCGGCTTCTTGTTTTCATCATCACCGGTATTACCATTATCGGCATCACTCTTGTCGGCTGACTTTGTCTGATATAAGTATAGGTCATCAACTGTTCCCCAGCCACCTTTTGCACTCACGATACCGACAACAAGTGTAACTTTGGTTTCTTTCTCTAGCTTAAATGAAACGCTTGGAGTCTTCCAGTTTTTCCAATTCTCAAGTGTAACATTATCACCCTTTGCAATGACATTACCTTCTGAATCAATAACCTTAGCATAAAGCTTATCTCCGTCAGCTCCCTGTCCTACATACTCAAAGATGAACTCGCCTGAAGCAAGTGTAATAGCTTTCTTGTATGTAATTTCTGCCTCGGCTACATCTGTGCCGGCATTGTACCAGTGAGCACATGCTGCTCCTGACTTTTTATCATCCTTGGTAGAAGAAACCGAATCGACAATCTTGTTATTGGCAGTAAAATTATCAGCCTTTTCAAAGCCTGCATCATCTGCATCTGTAATGAGATTTTTCTGCTTTATAACTACTGTACATTTTGTTGTACCCGATGTCTTATCTTTATAAGCACCACGCTCGATTTTTCTGCTGAATTTGACAGTTCCCTCTACAGTGTATGTCCCTGCCTTTGAAAAATCAATTCCATCTGTATTCCAAACAACGTTCTCTTCAACTTTTTCGGTATTGTATGTCACATTGACTGTCTTTGGAAGCTCCAGCTCTTTTCCTGCCTCTGATGTGACATTTGCTGTTTCTATATCCTCAACTCCGATTTTGGTCACCTTTGCGCCTGTCTTTACGTAATTCCATACCTTAAGGCCTGCTGTTGCTGTTCCATCCGGATAAAACATTGCCTGATTGTCAACAGCGGAACCTCCATACCACTTTCCGGCATCCTTAGGATCATACTCACCGCTGTAGCTTGATGCCCAGCCTGAGCCTTTTTCTTCCCATATCTTTTTATTTGCTTCATATCTAGCTGTTGCGTCTGTCTCTGAAAGACCTGTAGTATCTCCAACTGTAATCCATGCCGGCTCCCAGTAATATACACCGAGTCCGCCTGCCTCATTTACAGCATTGATGAGATTTCTCATGAAGGTAGCCTGTCCCTGCACTGTGAAAGGCTCTGTGGCCTCTGCCGAATCATCATTATTTCCCTCACGGACAGTATTTCCATGACCATCTGAATCATCAAGTGTATATGCATAGCTTGTCTCTACAACCATTGCATCCTTGTTGTGCTTAGTCTGAACATAGCTTATTTCTTTCTTTAAATTGCTCAGTGTTCCATGCCAGTATGGATAATAGCTTGTTCCAAGAATATCATAATTTACATTATTTTTTTCAAGATTATCTGACCATTTAGTAAGTGTATTCTTCTGTGGACTTTCCACATGAATCACAACCTTTACGTCACTGTTGTAATCCTTAACACCTTTTGAGCCTGCGGAAAAGAGCTTGCACATGGCATCTGTTTTTGTTTCTCCGATAAAACCGCCTGTTGTCTCATTTCCAACCTGAACCATATCTACAACATCCTTTGATGCATCAATTGTGTTTAGTGATTCGTTGATAAACTCTTCTACAGCTGAAGCCTTCTCATCAACTGTATAGCCCTTCCATGCCTTAGGCACCATCTGTTTACTCGGATCTGTCCAGAAATCTGAGCAATGGAAATCAACAAGCATTTTTATTCCTGCACTGCGGCATGCATCAGCAATTTTCTTTGCAGTTGCCACATCGTTATTTCCACCGCCATATCCATTTCCGTTTGAATCATATGGATCATTCCATACTCTGACACGAATATGGTTTATGCCGTTTTCTGCCAGGAATTTGCAGAAATCTGTAACGTTTTCAATTTCTTTTCCGCCATAATCCTTGTACACAACACCACTGTCTAATTCTGTTATAACAGATGAAATGTCCATTCCCATTATGAAATCGGAAGACAAATCCTTTACCTTTGCAACAACAATATCGTCATTGTCTACTGAGGTATCAATTTCAGGTGCCTTAGATGTAATAGTTGTACATACATAACCAAGCTCATCTTTATCTGCAGTCTCTAGCTTGGCTGCAACATAATACTTGCCGGCTGACTTTGTTGTGTAAGCAGCCTTAAGAGTTTTTCCGGAACCATTATCATTTTCTAATGTTCCGTCACTCAATCCATCTGTGTGGTCGTTCCATGTATCAACCCACCACCATAAATTTACTCCCTCAGGAAGTTCACTTATTTCTTTTCCATCATAAGTAATCTTTGCCTCAAGATTGACTGTATCACCATTTTCTACGGCTACTTCTGTCTGGTTTACTGAAATTGTGTAGCCTTTCTTGTTTTCTTCGGAAGAGTCAGTATCATCTGCTTCTTTTTCATATAAAACAATATCATCAATTGCGCTGCCTTTATTCCATGCTGTCAGCTTTCCTGAAACAAAAATCTTCACGTCACTTTCCTTATCAAGAGTGAATTCCCCTGTCTCAATTGATTCCCATTTGCTCTGATCATCAGCCCACTCAGAAGCCTTTAAATCTGTGCTGACATATTCTCCTGCACTCAGTTTTAATCCACCTGCTGCACCGGTGCTTTTTATTCCAAGTTTATATGTTCCGGACGGAAGCTTAACGGTCTGTGAGATAGATACATCTTTTTCTTCCTCTGTTTTATTCTCCCAGATGCAATAATATCCATTTTCTGCTCCTGATCCGTAAAGCCAGTTTTCAGTGTCTTTTGGTATATTAATATCCCAATTATCTGCTCCTGACTCAAAGTCTCCATTCACCACATACTCTGTGTCTACCCACTTTGCGGTATTCTCTGCTGCCTTAACCCGCTCTGTACCCAAATCCGCCACAGCGCTCTGGCTTAAAAGCATTGCAAACACCAGTCCGGCACTTGTTATAGATGCCATTTTTCTCTTCCTGCTCATATTTTCCTCCTTGTTTTATGCAGTGGTAAATGACTATCAAATTGATAAATATCAAAGCCATTAAGCCACTGTCATGCACCTTCTCAAATTGCATGCCGCGCATAATTTCATCTGTTCCATGCGCAACAGCGCAATCGGTTGCAATAACTATATTTACAGTTTATACATTAAGCGTTTACGTTTCAATAGACATATATGCCAACTTATTTCTGCAATATTTAGCAAAAATACATCAATTTAATATTTGTAAATATGGGAAAATATACAAAGATTAGTATGTTCAAACGGTTTTTCAAATAATGATATTCACATAGATTTTGTGGAAATTTCACAATACTTTTACGCGTTTAGAAGTATAATAATTTTTTATGCAAGCTAAATATATTAATATGCATCAGAATTTTTATTTTTTGCATGGGCAATTTGTCAGAGTCCCCAGTACTATATATAAAAAAACCGTACAGCAGCTTATGAAATATTTTCAAAAGCTGCCATACGGCATATTTTTATGTTACATCAGGCTATTAATGTAATATATCTCTTTTTTCAGAACACTAATCTCATTCTCAAGTGCATTCTTCTGTTTCGTAAGCTTTTCAGATTCCCTGGCACATTTCTCATATTTTTCTGAGAATTTCTGCTTATAAAGCATTGCATTGTTTACTTCCCTGAGACGTGCATACATATCCATTTCAAATTCTGCCTTGCGGCACTCCACGTCGAGCCTGTCATATTCGCTTTGCAGCTTTGAAAGCTCGTCTGTACGCTCCTCTAAGCCAATATTCCAGATTTCTTCATTAGTCATAAACAATAACCTCCTTTAACCTCTACAGGTGAAGCACTCGCTCTTTAATCTCCTGGGTTCTTCCCTGATTCCAGAACTGTGTGCCGATATAGCCGCATGTACGGCGGGCTACACTCATCTTGTTCTGGTCACGATTGCCACAGTGTGGGCACTCCCAGATAAGCTTGCCTGAGCCCTCTTCCTCTACGATTTTGATTTCTCCGTCGTAGCCGCATACCTGGCAATAGTCGCTCTTTGTATTAAGCTCTGCGTACATGATATTGTCGTAAATGTACTGCATTACTGAAAGCACTGCAGGGATATTGTCCTGCATGTTTGGTACCTCCACGTAGCTGATAGCACCACCCGGAGACAGCTTCTGGAACTGAGACTCAAACTTAAGCTTGTCAAATGCATTGATCTGCTCTGTTACATGCACATGATAGCTGTTTGTGATGTAGTTCTTGTCGGTAACACCCTCGATAATACCAAAGCGCTTCTGTAAGCACTTAGCAAACTTGTAGGTGGTAGACTCAAGCGGTGTGCCATATATACTGAAATCGATGTTTGACTCCTTTTTCCACTGCTCACATGCATCGTTTAAACGCTGCATTACCTTAAGTGCAAACGGTGTGCCTTCCTTTGGCTCTGTGTGTGATACTCCCTTCATATAACGTACGCACTCACAAAGTCCTGCATAGCCGAGTGAGATTGTTGAGTATCCGTTAAATAATAATGGGTCTATAACCTCTCCCTTTTTCAGACGTGCAAGTGCTCCGTTCTGCCAGAGAATCGGTGCTACATCGGATTTGGTACCAAGAAGCCTCTTATGTCTGCACATAAGTGCTCTGTGACAAAGCTCGAGTCTCTCATCAAGTATCTTCCAGAATTTTTCCTCATCCTTTTCTGATGAGCATGCCACATCAACGAGATTTAAGGTAACAACACCCTGGTTGAAACGTCCATAGTATTTACGCTTGTTTGGATCAAAGTTCATGGCATGTGCCACATTTCCCGCTGTCTGTGAGCATCTGTCCACTGTGAGGAATGAACGGCAGCCCATGCATGTATACACATCTCCGTCCTTAAGCTCCTTCATGACCTTTTCTGAAATATAGTCAGGCACCATTCTCTTTGCTGAGCACTGTGCGGCGAGCACTGTGAGATCCCAGTACTTTGAATCCTCTGTGATATTATCATCCTCAAGCACATATATGAGCTTAGGGAATGCCGGTGTGATATATACACCCTTTTCGTTCTTTACGCCCTTTATTCTCTGGTGCAGCATCTCCTCAATGATTGCGGCAAGATCTGCCTTTGTCTGCGGATCGGATACCTCATTCAGGTACATGAATACTGTGATAAACGGTGCCTGTCCATTTGTAGTCATGAGTGTGATGACCTGATACTGAATCATCTGCACACCGCGGTTGATTTCCTCCTTGACACGAAGCTCTGCTACCTCGTTGATTTTTTCTTCATCTAAATCAAGGCCTACGCTCTCGAATTCCTTTTGCACCTGCTTTCTGAACTTCTCACGACTGACCTGTACAAATGGTGCCAGATGTGCAAGCGAGATACTCTGTCCACCATACTGTGAGCTGGCAATCTGTGCGATAGCCTGTGTAGCAATGTTGCAGGCTGTTGAAAAGCTCTTTGGTGTGTCAATCATAGTCTCACTGATTACTGTGCCGTTCTGAAGCATGTCCTCAAGGTTTACAAGACAGCAGTTGTGCATATGCTGTGCAAAATAATCTGCATCGTGGAAATGGATAAGCCCCTTCTCATGAGCCTCCACTATATCCTCAGGAAGCAGGAAACGGCGTGTGATATCCTTGCTCACCTCACCTGCCATGTAGTCACGCTGCACGCTGTTTACAGTAGGATTCTTGTTGGAGTTTTCCTGCTTTACCTCCTCGTTATTGCACTCAAGAAGGCTAAGAATCTGCTGGTCTGTAGAATTCGACTTACGGACGATGGCTCTCTTATATCTGTAAGTGATGTAGTTTCTGGCTACGGTAAAGGCACGCTTGTTCATGAGCTGGTTCTCCACCATATCCTGTATCTCCTCAACGCTTGGAGAGCGCTTCATGTTCTCACATGCAGTCTCCACGTTGCTCGCAATTTCCTCAATCTGATCAGCAGTAAGCTTCTCATAGTCCAGCACTGAATCGTTTGCCTTTCTAATGGCAGCTACAATTTTGGCTGCATCAAATATGTCCTCACTGCCGCTTCGCTTGATGATTTTCATGTAAATTTCTCCTCTCTGTATACTATATTTCATATAATGCAGTGTGCTATATATAGTATTGTCATCCAATACGCATACTATATATATGTATTTTATCATGTGTAATGGCACAAAATATGCAGCTATAAATGAGATGTAATCATTAATTCATGTCACTGCCCTGCAATGTAAAGCGGGCTTTTCACCAAACAATTACAATATAGCTACATATAAAATGCCATATTATTTAATACAAATCTGTGCATCTGTCTTTTGATGACAATCTAAATTATACAAGATATTGTTGCTATGTCAATACGCTCAACAATATTTTGTAGCATTTTGGCTTATTGCACAAAAAAAGCCACAATATTTATGCTACTTTTTCAACTCTATAGTCATTTTGTTCCCGGTAGTTTCGAATAGTTACTCACCGGTTACATGTTGAGCTCTTCCATATTGTCAATCACCCTGTCCAAAAAACCAAGCATCATGTCAAATTCTTCCTTAGAAAAGCCTTTGCGCATGGCTTCCTCTATTACCCTTATATTTTCTCTCACACGGTTTTCGTGGTCCAGTGCTTTTTGCGTCAGCTCAATCTTCTTAAGCCTTGCATCATTTTCCATAGGTGTGCGCACGATATAGCCGTTTTTCTCAAGACTTTTAAGCATATTGGTCACGGAAGCTCCCGACAGGTGAAACTCTGCCTCGATATCCTTTTGAAATATATTTTGGTCCTGATTGTCCATTATATATCCAATCATCATGCCCTGGCTTCGCGGTATACATTCATCCTTGCTGCACCTTTTTCTGTCAAAATATCTGTCTATGCTCCTGCTGATGCGGTTTATCTTGTGTCCTAAGTGTTTGTCCAGTGTAAACTCCTTCATAACTGAAATCCTTTCATAATTTTTTCTTGACAATAAAAAAAGTATATCTATAATATAGTTAGCACACTAACTAATTAAATGCAAGTATTTTTTTTAGTTAACCACATTACCATAAATGTGGGAAGTTTGTTTTAATCAAATATAAAATATAAGAAGAAAGGACAAAACATATGTTAAAAACACTAGGTGCCCAAATAAAGGAATACAAATGGGCTTCGATTGCGACACCTGTTTTCATGCTGCTTGAGGTGGCTGTGGATACCATAATCCCCCTTCTCATGGCATCAATCATAGACAATGGTGTCAATAAGGGCGACACAAGGCATATCTATATCATGGGTGTGTGGATGATTGTCGCAGCACTGTTTGGTCTTTTGACAGGATGTCTCGGTGCAAAATATGGTGCAAAGGCCGCCATGGGCTTTGGAAAAAATCTGCGTGCTGCAATGTTTCGCAATATCCAGACCTTTTCTTTTGCAAACATCGACAGATTCTCATCTGCGAGCCTTGTCACACGTATTACAACCGATGTGACCAACATCCAGAATGCTTACATGATGCTGCTTCGCATGGCTATGAGAGCCCCTGCGTCCATAATATGTGCGATGGCTATGTCATTTTTCATCAGCCCTCGCCTTGCGACAATATACTTAATCGCTGTCATTGTGCTTGGAGCTTTACTGCTTTTCATCAGTAAGGCGGCCATGAAATACTTCGACAGAGCCTTCAAGCGCTATGATGACCTGAATGAAAGCGTACAGGAAAACGTATCCGCTATCCGCGTTGTAAAGGCATACGTCCGTGAGGATTATGAGAAGAAACGTTTTTCAAAGGCAGCACAGAATATCTACGATGTATTTGTGAAGGCAGAAAGCCTTGTGGTATACAACTCTCCGCTCATGCAGTTTACAGTGTATGCCTGCATACTGTTAATAAGCTGGCTCGGAGCTCATATGGTGGTAAACAGCACTCTCACTACAGGTGATCTGATGGCTCTTCTCACCTATTGCATGAATATTCTGATGAACCTCATGATGCTCTCCATGGTTTTTGTAATGATTTCACTCTCACTCGCATCCGCAAGACGAATCAGTGAGGTATTAAATGAGCAGAGCACACTGCACAATCTAAAGGAGCCTCTTTACGATGTGCCTGACGGAAGCATAAGCTTTAAGCATGTAACTTTCAGATATTCAGACACCGCTGAGACTCCGGTTCTGTCAGATATAAATCTGGACATAAAATCCGGCGAAACCATCGGCATCATAGGAGGAACCGGAAGCTCGAAATCTTCCCTTGTAAACCTGATAAGCCGTCTCTACGACACAGACACCGGCTCTGTAATCGTCGGAGGACACGATGTGCGTGAATACGACATGGACACTCTCAGAAACAAGGTAGCTGTCGTGCTCCAGCAGAACGTGCTTTTCTCGGGCACCATACTCGAAAATCTGCGCTGGGGTGACAAAAACGCTACCACAGATGAGTGTATAAAGGCCTGCAAAATGGCATGCGCCGATGACTTTATCGTCTCCTTCCCTGACAAGTACAACACCTACATAGAGCAGGGCGGAACCAACGTATCCGGTGGCCAGAAGCAGCGGCTGTGTATCGCAAGAGCTCTGCTTAAAAAGCCAAGGATACTCATACTCGATGACAGCACCTCGGCTGTAGATACAGCAACAGATTCAAAAATCCGTGCTGCCCTCGCAAAAACAATACCGGGAACCACTAAGCTCATCATCGCACAGCGTATCTCATCAGTCATGGATGCTGACCGTATCATCGTGATGAATGACGGAAAAGTGGACGGCTTTGACACTCACGAAAATCTGCTTAAAAATAATGAAATCTACCGCGATGTTTACGATTCCCAGACAAACGGTGGAGGAGACTTTGATGAAGGAGGTGCTGCCTGATGCCAGGACCAAGAGGACCACAAGGTCCAAAACCCAAAATTAAAAATCCCGGTAAGCTTTTTGCGCGCCTCATGGGATTTATTTTCAAGAAATATTTACCAGCCTGCATAATTGTTGTGATATGTATCTTTGTAAGTGTACTTGCAAATGTGCAGGGAACCATGTTTACCAAAAATTTGATTGATGACTATATAGTACCACTGCTTAAGACAGGAAGTCCCGACTACGGACCACTCCTTGCAGCAATGGGAAGGGTCGCCGTATTCTATGGCATCGGCGTCATCAGTACGTTTGCATACAGCAAAATAATGATCTACGTATCACAGGGCACCATTAAGAACCTGCGTGTTGAGCTCTTTTCCCATATGCAGGATCTGCCAATCCGATACTTTGACTCACATGCGCACGGCGATATCATGTCAATTTATACAAACGATATCGATACACTCCGCCAGCTCATCAGCCAGAGTCTTCCGCAGATACTTAACAGTGCAATCACTGTTGTGAGCGTTTTTGTTTCAATGGTCATATTAAATATTCCGCTCACCGTACTAACTATCGTGATGGTAATCGTAACAACAGTCGTGACAAAGAAATTTGCAGGCTTCTCCAGCCGCTATTTCCTTGCGCAGCAGCGCGACCTCGGCAAGGTTAACGGCTTCATCGAGGAAATGCTCAACGGCCAAAAGGTAGTCAAGGTATTTACCCACGAGCAGGAAAATATTGAAGCCTTCGACAAAATAAACGATGAACTCTTTGAAAGCGCCTACAATGCCAACATGTACTCCAACATGCTCGGTCCTGTAAACGCACAGATTGGAAATCTAAGCTACGTGCTCTGCGCTCTTGCAGGCGGTGTTATGGCTCTTTCAGGCTTTGGCGGTCTGACCCTTGGTAAGCTTGCGAGCTTTCTGACCTTTAACAAGAGCTTTAACATGCCTATCTCTCAGGTCAGCCAGCAGTTCAACAGTATCATCATGGCACTTGCCGGATGCGACCGTATCTTCTCACTGCTCGATGAAGCGACTGAGACTGACGAAGGCTATGTCACACTGGTAAATGCTAAGGAAGAAAACGGAAAACTTACTGAAACACCTGAGCGCACCGGCTTATGGGCATGGAAGCATACTCATCAGGCTGACGGCTCTGTCGACTACAAAAAGCTCGAGGGCGATGTGGTATTTGACGATGTGGATTTCGGATATGTGCCTGAAAAAATTGTACTGCACGATGTGGATCTTTTTGCAACACCCGGTCAGAAGATTGCCTTTGTCGGCACCACCGGAGCCGGAAAGACTACTATAACTAACCTTATCAACCGCTTCTACGATATAGCAGACGGCAAGATAAGATATGACGGCATCAATATAAACAAGATTAAAAAGGCTGATCTGCGCCACTCTCTTGGCATTGTTTTGCAGGATACCCACCTTTTCACAGCTACTGTCATGGAAAACATCCGCTACGGCAAGCTTGATGCCACAGATGATGAAGTATACGCAGCTGCCCGCCTGGCAAACGCCGATACGTTTATCCGCCAGCTTCCTGACGGCTACAATACTGTACTGACAGGTGACGGTGCAAACCTAAGCCAGGGCCAGCGCCAGCTTCTTGCCATAGCTCGTGCCGCTATCGCCGATCCGCCTGTGCTCATCCTCGATGAGGCTACAAGCTCAATTGATACACGTACTGAGCGTATTGTTCAGGACGGCATGGATAAGCTCATGCATGGCCGTACTACATTTGTTATCGCACACAGGCTTTCTACTGTCAGAAACAGTGACTGCATTATGGTTTTGGAGCAGGGACGCATTATTGAAAGGGGAAGTCATGATGAGCTGATTTCAAAGAAGGGAAAGTATTATCAGCTTTATACAGGAAAGACTGCTTAATTCAGTATCATAGCATGACTACGAAAACCGGGAGACCGGGGATGCATTAAGGGCACACCTCATGTGCGCTAACATGAGGGTGTGCCCTTAATGCCTACCTGAATCATCTTCATTGCTTCTATTGCTGTCTTATGACTTTCAGGCGTTACGCAGGCGCAGGCATTTTCTATTACAAACACCTCTGCGTCTTTACAGAACGTCTTTGCAATCGCTACGTTGCTTATTACGCATATTCCTGTGCAGAATCCGCAGAAATAAATCTCTGTATCGCTGTTGTCATATCTCGCAAGCAGTTCGCCAAGCTCTTTGCTGCCAAAAGTCGGCTTGTCAATATAAGTAATATAGTCACAGTCAACTCCACGCTCCTTCATTGCATCTTTAAGACGAGCGTCTACTTCCCATCCGTTTGTCCCTTTAATACAGTGCGTTACTGGAAGTTTCTTTCCTTCCTGAGTATTCAGATAGTTTTCATCATGCGTATCCCTTGTGAATATCACATCATCATATTTGCCTGACCTGATTTCATCTGCAATAACATTTGTTGCCACGTTACACTCCTTGTTTCCAAGAACTCCTGTAATAAAGTCATTCTGTGCATCCACTACTACTAAAATTTTCTTTGCCATAATTATTTACTCCTACATCATAATTCCTTCATCCGGATCATCTGTCTCCACAATAATTTCCTGTAATACTTTACATTTATTCTTCCTCTTTAATCACCTTTAGGAAACGCTTGACCTCCGCCCATGCACGCTTGGACTCAGGGAAATTGAGATATCCCATTTGGAACACATGAAACATGCCCTCATACACTGACAGGCGCACCTTAACCCCCTGGTTTCTTGCCTTTGCAGCGGCATCGACCGAGTCAGATAAGAGCATCTCTATCGAGCCCGCCTGTATGAGCATTGGAGGGAAGCCTCTGAAATCGCCAAACAGCGGCGATATGTATGGATCCATTTTATCGTGGTCACCGGGATAGTCATTCACGTAGATTAGACTGTCCCTTGTGCTTCCAAACAGTGGGTCCTTTTCATAGTTTGTCTCGTAGGATTCTCCGCCTGCTGTGAGGTCTGTCCATGGTGACATGGCTACTATTCCTGCCGGAAGCGGCATGTCGTGGTCACGAAGATACATGGTGAGGCACATTGCAAGGCCTCCTCCCGCTGAGTCTCCTGCCAGCACAATCTGCGAACCAAACCAGCCCTGTGACAAGAGCCATTTATAGCAGGCTATGGCATCCTCAAGTGCTGCCGGATACGGGTGTTCCGGCGCCACGCGATAGTCAGGCGTGAGCACTGAGCAGCCCTCACTTACCTCGTTATAAAGGCCCGCAAATACATAGTATGCATTGCGCACTGCCCCCATATATCCACCACCATGCAGCTGCAGTATCACACGCTCTTTATTTGGGTTTTCCTTTGAAGATAAAAGCTTCATAGTAAAACCGCCCATATCTATATCCTCTGTTACAAAGCAGTCCGGAACAAGCCATGCAGGTTCCTTCATGCGCTTCCTGAGCTCTCCGGATTTTATTTTTTTACCGATTGCAAGGTCATTTGTGATATGTCCCATCAGATTAGCAAGTATTTTTCCCTGTATACTGACTTCTTCATCTGCCACAGCTGCATTGCTATGGACTTTTTCCGTATGCTCACTTTTCATTGCAGATAATGAGTTCTTAAATGTCTTTTCAAGCTTATTACCCAAAGCTCCTATTATTCCAGTTTCATTATCACCATTACTATCGCCGTTTTCAATTTCCGGATGGTAGCTTCCCATCTCCTCATCCTCAAACATATGCGAATTTCCTATTCCATGAAAGCCTATCATATATGAAATCTCCGTTTCAGCTCTGTTCTGGCTCTTTTGTCACCGATAATCAATGTTCCGAGAAACAAAAACAGCGATGCGCCCATCGCTCCCATTGCCAGATATGGGAACCATATGACCTTGACTGCCACAAGTATCATCGCAATCACGCTCATCAGCACAAGAAAAAGCTGCATCATCATGTAGCTCTGCCAGTTTCTTATGTTTACTATCATAAGTATAATTGTTGCAAGAACCATCGCCAGTATGGCACTTGGGAAAACAAATGTAAGTGCCCAGCCACTGGCTCCTGTGAGCAGGTCTATGCCCTCGAGAAACAGCACCGTGAACACAAATGTGCTTACAATTTTAAAAATATACCCGTTTCTTCCGACTATTGCCAGACGCAGCGTCACATTCGCATAGATTACAACAAGAAGCACTATAAAGCTCCAGTTTATCTCATTGTCTGTCATGTAATCAACAGTTGTCAGCACAATCTGTCCTACTATAGACAGAAACAATATAATATTTTCCAGTAATCTGTATTTTCTTGATGCGCCCTTGACGTCAGGATATCTCGTACCGTGCTGTTCAAAAACCCCTTCAGTGCCCTGATGATTGTCCGATGACAGTTCAACCGGTGCCACAACCTGCTGGCAGAGCGGGCATTTATCTGTATTGTCTGCAATATACACACCGCATTTCATGCATTTAGTCATAATACTCTCCATTTGTCTCAATTGTCACTTCCACTCCGTCATTTACAAGCTTCTTAAAAAAGCTTCTCTGAATCATCGTATCGGCCAGAATAGATGAGAAAGTAAACACCAGCGTGTCCTTGTAGGAGCATATGGTGCCCTTCATAGGCTGTCCCTTGGACATTGGTATAAAGGAATAAAAGCCTGTTATATACGGCTCGTATTCCGGCTCCACCTTTATATTTCCAATATTGGTGATAGTGGTGGTATTCGCCAGTGCCGACTGCGTATAGACCGCCTTCATTGCCAGATTTTTTATAAAAAGAGGCACCGGTCTCATCAGGATATTTTTCTGATTTGACACACTGTATGAGAAAAGATCCTCCAGATGATCCTTAGAAATCTGTGAATTGATGGAATCCGTCACTATTTTAAGCACCTCCTCAAATGTGTAGGTGCTGTTTTGCGGTCTGAACTCAGCAGATATCATGACAAAAAAGTTCTTTGTGGTCACCGAGTCAAAATAAGGACGTAGATTCACAGGAACTGCGACCCTGACAGGCATATCGTTTGGCATGCCGTGAAAACACTCCTGATACACACTCCACACAAAGCATGCTACCAGATAATCATTTATGGAAACTCCATAGCGGTGGCAGACCTGCTTCAGCTGTGATACAGGCATCATGCCATGTATCAGCCCAAACTCTCCATCAGGTACCTTTTCCAGCTTTAAAAGATAAGCCTTTTGTCTGTTAAAGCCACTTGGCTTACTAGATTTATAGTTCTTTACAAAGCTGTCCTCTCTATTCAAGGATGTGCCCTGCGTCAATGAATCGCCCTTTAGCTTTGCAATCTCCGGATGCGTGAGACGAAGATACTGGTAGGTGAGCTCCCTAAGAAAATTGATGCCTCCCATACCATCTGTCAGCACATGAAATACCTCAAGATTTATTCTGTTCTTATAGTATGTCACCCTGAAAAGATAGCTGTGATTCTTGTTAGGTCTTATGAACCTGCACGGAAATGTATTTTCCTCATGCACCTTTGGTGCCTTTTTGCCATTTTCCTCAAAATAGTTCCAGAATACTCCCATCCTGAGTCTCACATTAAACAGACCAAACTTCGGAAGCACTATATCCAGTGCCTCCTGCAGCTTTTCACTGTCAATCTCATCAGTTAAGGTGACTGAGATCCTATATACATTTGTCATGCTCTCTCCCGCTATACTAGGGAACAGATTTGCTGTGTTGTCCAGCTTGTCCCAGCGGATTGAACGCGTTTTCGACATTTTAAATTCCTCGCTTATTATAATGATATAGCGAAGCAGCACCCTAATCGAGCCTGCCGTACACCTCCATCGGCACATATGCCTTTATCTGTATCCCATCAGCAACATATTCCTCCGACACAAGCTCGCCCTGTTTTCTAATGAGCTGTATCACGCCAGCCTTATCATATGGGATAATTCTCTCGATATATACCTTGTTCTCTCTTAATATCTCCTCTAAAAGAGATTTTACCTCATCTAATCCCAGATCCTTTGCCGCTGAAATGTTAAGAGTATAATCTGCCCTGAAATCATGCAGCGGTTCGTTGTCTGTGCGGGCATCCTGCTTATTAAAAAGTGTGACAAATTTCTTGTCTTTTACACCAAGATCATCCAATGTCTGGTAGGTTATGAACATCTGCTTTTCCCGCTGCATATTTGATGCGTCCACCACATGGAAAATGATGTCGGCGTACTTTGCCTCCTCAAGGGTGCTCTTGAATGCCTCTATCAGATGATGCGGCAGCTTTCTGATAAACCCGACCGTATCAGTTAAAAGCACCTGCTGCTTGCCATCAAGCGCAAGAATACGCGTTGTAGGATCAAGCGTTGCAAAGAGCTTATCCTCCTCAAGCACATCTGCCTCTGTCAGGTGATTTAACAGCGTGGACTTACCTGCATTAGTATATCCTACTATCGCAACAACCGGTACTTTATTTTTTTCACGCTTTGCCCTCGTGATATCTCTGTGCTTCTGCACCTCTTTCAGCTCTCTTCGAAGCTGTGCTATCCTGTCATTTATAAGACGGCGGTCCACCTCAAGCTTTTTCTCTCCGGGACCTCTTGTTCCTATTCCACCGCCAAGCCTCGACATGGACTTTCCCAGTCCCGACAAACGGCTTAATCTGTACTTGAGCTGAGCAAGCTCAACCTGTATCTTACCCTCACTTGTTGTGGCCCTTGATGCAAAAATATCAAGAATAACAAGTGTCCTGTCCATAACCTTTGTGTCAAGGTACGTCTCCAGATTTTTCTGTTGTGCAGGACTCAGCTCATCATCGCACACAATGCCTGTTGCCCCTGTACTCTCCACAAGCTCTGCTATCTCTGCCACCTTGCCGGTGCCGACATACGTGCCCGGATGAATTTTTTCTCTTCTTTGGATAAGTGTGCCTACAACTGTCGCACCTGCTGTCTTTACCAGCTCCGCAAGCTCTGAAAGCGAATCATCCGCATCATCACCGTCCTGCTCGCTCACTCCGACAAGCACCACTCTCTCCTCTATATCCTCTATCTTAATAGTATCTGCCATAATCTATCTGGTCTCCAAAAACTGATATTCTCTTGCTGCATCCTCGTCATCGGGATAATCCTTCATGTATTCCTCCATTTTGCTCTTTGCTGTGGCAAAATCTCCGGAATACTCATATGCTATAATCATAGCCTTTGTTATCTGCTGCTTGTTCGGCACACTTTCAAGTTCAAGTGCGTTCTGAAAATAAGTAATCGCAGTGTCATAGTTACCATTGTCCATCTGCGCCTGTCCCATATTCATCAGCTCATAAGAATCTGCCTCACCGCTGTCCAGGTATTTCTTAAAATACTTCTGCGAGCTGTCATTGTCGCCCTGCTTCTGATATGCTTCACCCATATAGTAGTTTGCCTTGACAAGCTTCTCATCAATAGCCTTTTTCAGACTCTTTATTGCTGAATCATAATCGCCAAGCATGGTGTATATACGGCCTCTCTGCATATAGTCATCAGCAGTTTTTGCCTTAAGCTTTAATGCCTTATCCAGGTATTCCTTTCCCTGGTCATTCATGCCATACTTTGACAAGGTCTCATAAACGCCAAGATAGAGCTCATAATTATCATCATTCTCACTGAGCGCCGTCTTAAAATCCTTCAAACCCTTGTCTGAATCATTCTTGGCAAAATATATACAGCCCCTCAGATAGTATGCGTCAGAATCCTTATTATAGTCGATAATAGCCGTATATGTATCAATCGCGCCATCCACGTCACCGCTTAAATACTGTGCCTTTGCCTTATAATAGCATATGTCAAGCTCCTCGGCTCCTACTGAGCCCACCGACTGGTCCAGTGCCTTCTGAAAAGCATCGACCGCATCATCATAGCTGCCGTTTTCTATACAGTTGATGCCATACTGTCTGTACGCATCCCTATCCTTTGCCTTGTCGCTTGAGCCACAGCCGGAAAGCATGCCCGCCGTGAGTGCCACGGTAAGCGTAAGTGCCATAAATTTATTCTTTATCATAATAGTTCTCCATGTGTATATTCTTCCCCTTATTATATATGTATTTGCCAAACTTGTAAATCCCGCCCTTACATTTCTGCTAGGGGCCCTGCCCCACCGTGAACTGCGGATTATGAGATTGTAAGCTGCAATAGTACGGTTTATGGGCATGGTATGGCATACACAGTCTCGGGAGTGCTACGCTGCGCTGCCAAGATACTGTAGGAATTATGCCTTGTAGGCTTTCTATGCTCGACGAAACCGTCGAAACTCGCCTTCCATGGCTCGATTTCTCCTTGTCCCGGCGTCCATGCCGGGACATTTCTGTGTTGCATGGGCATAATTCAACAGTATCTAGACAGCTTCGCTATTCGCTCTCCCGAGACTGTGTATCCCCCACCACGCCCACAAACCTCACCTTTCACCACAGCGTAGCAAGACGTAAGCACCGGCCACCGGTGCGCACACGTCACCCCACACATTTTGCCACAGCGTAAGGGACGTAAGCGCAGTGGACGGCGTGCACACGTACTCTTGCGAGAGCGCATAGCGAAGCTGCTTAGAGTCTGTAGGATTATGCTTAGAACCACAGAAATGCACCGCCATGGACGGCGGGGCAAGGCGTTATGCGCCACGGATGGCGCATAAAAGCCGGTTTCGCGTAGCGAACGCAAGAGTACGTGTGCACGCCGTCCCCTGCGCTTACGTCCCGACCTACCAAAAAAAGAACCCCCGCGGGATGCACCCGCAGGAGTTCTTAAGCCCAATTTGTATTTAAAGGAGGAAGAAAAAATTCTAAGCCTCTAAATGCCAGATCTCATCATTGTACTGCTTGATTGTTCTGTCAGAAGAGAAGAAACCAGCCTTGCTGATGTTGACAAGCATCTTCTTAGCCCAAGCCTTCTTATCCTCATAATCAGCGTAAGCCTTCTCTTTTGTCTTGCAGTAATCCTCAAAGTCTGGGAATGTCATGAACCAGTCTTTGTTGAGGAGCTCGTTGTAAAGTCTCTCTAAGTTCTCCTTAGAACCAACCTTCATCATCTCATCACTTACAAGGAAGTCAACAGCCTTCTTTAAGTCTGCATCCTTGTCATAGTAATCCTTAGAGCAGTAGTCGCCTCTCTCATATCTGTCGATAACAGTCTGTGAATCCTCACCGAATACATAGATGTTCTCATCGCCGACAAGCTCAGCTATCTCTACGTTTGCTCCGTCACTTGTTCCAAGTGTAATAGCACCGTTAAGCATGAACTTCATGTTTCCTGTTCCTGATGCCTCCTTAGAAGCAAGAGAAATCTGCTCTGAAATATTTGCAGCCGGGAATAATTTCTCAGCTAATGTTACGTTGTAGTTCTCAACCATGAATACCTTAAGGTATGGACTTACTTCAGGATCATTGTTGATAATCTGCTGTAAGCAGAGGATTGCATGGATGATATCCTTTGCAATGATATATGCAGGAGCTGCCTTTGCACCGAAGAAGCATGTGATTGGTGTAGATGGCTTCTTGCCTGCCTTGATCTCAAAGTACTTACGGATGATGTAAAGCACGTTGAGCTGCTGTCTCTTGTACTCGTGAAGTCTCTTAACCTGGATATCAAAGATTGAATTGTCAGGTACGTCGAGATTCTGAGTCTTCTTTAAGTAAGAAGCAAGCTCTGTCTTCTTTGCGTTCTTGATATCAACAAGCTTTGTGAGAACAGCGTCATCATTGATGAAATTGCCAAGCTTCTCTAACTCGTTTGCATCCTTCTTCCAGCCGTCACCGATAAGCTCTGTGATGTATGCTGAAAGCTCCGGGTTACAAGACATTAACCAACGACGGAATGTGATACCGTTTGTCTTGTTGTTGAACTTCTCAGGATATAACTTGTAGAAGTTATTGAGCTCTGTATTCTTTAAAATCTCTGTGTGGAGGTATGCAACACCGTTTACAGAATATCCGAAATGAATATCCATGTGTGCCATATGTACAAGACCGTCCTTGATGATGTATGTGCTCTCATCAGCTACCTTTGCGCGAACCTTGTTGTCAAGCTCACGGATGATTGGCATAAGCTGTGGAACTGCCTTCTCCAAGAAGCTGATTGGCCATTTTTCAAGAGCCTCTGCAAGGATTGTGTGGTTAGTGTATGCACAAACCTTTGATACAATCTCAATAGCCTCATCCATCAGGATGCCCTTCTCCTGAAGGAGACGGATAAGCTCTGGAATAACCATTGATGGATGTGTATCGTTAATCTGAACTGCTGCATAATCAGCAAGGTCATGTAAATTAGAGCCCTTTGCCTCTGCCTCTGCAAGGATAAGTCTTGCTGCGTTTGATACCATGAAATACTGCTGGTATACACGAAGGAGACGTCCCTTATCATCTGAATCATCAGGATATAAGAATAATGTAAGGTTCTTCTTGATATCATCCTTGTCGAAATCAATTGTGTCGCCTACAATTGACTCATCAACTGACTCGATGTCGAATAAGTGAAGCTTTGTTGTACGGTTGTTGTATCCAACTACGTCGATATCGTAAAGTCTTGACTGTACTGTGAATCCGCCAAAGCTTACAGGATATGTGATATCTGTCTTTGTAAGCCAGCTCTCCTTTGTAATCCATGGGTTTGGAGTCTCCTTCTGGAGATTGTTCTCAAATACCTGCTTGAATAATCCGTAGTGGTAGTTGAGACCTACACCGTCTCCGTTGAGCCCGAGTGTTGCGATTGAATCTATGAAGCATGCTGCAAGACGTCCAAGTCCGCCATTTCCAAGTGAAGGCTCAAGCTCGATTTCCTCGATTTCAGCAAGTGACTTTCCGTTCTTCTCAAGAGTCTCTTTAACTTCATCGTAGATACCTAAGTTGATAAGGTTGTTTGATAAAAGCTTTCCGATAAGGAACTCTGCTGAGATGTAGTAGAGCTTTTTCTTTCCTTTGTTTGAAACCTTTTTCTCTGCCTTGTCTTTTACAAGCTCAAGTAATGCGTAGTATACTTCCTCGTCTGTACTAACGCTGATTCCCTTCTGAAGCTTTGTTTCGATTTCCTGCATGATTGCCATTTTGATTTCCTCCCAAATCTGTTATCATGTGTACACGCCAATGTGTCAAATTAACTAATTTTCATTTAGCGTGCTTAACTTCTTTGTGTCATTTGATGAATCAAGTATAATCCATTACACTGCACAATTCTTGCAGTATACAGTCGAAAACTTGCACAATCCTATCATTTTTCGGTATTTTTAGTGGCTTTTTAAGAAATAATATGCTAAAATATCATCATGAATATATTAGAATATGAAAATTATCACGAAGACAAAACACATGTGGAGCTTACGTTCCCATACAATACCTACCTGTGCTCTATTCCTCTTGATTTTTCCGGAGTTCCGCTGCACTGGCACGACGACATGGAGCTTATCTATATAAAGAAGGGCTGCGGTCATATATCTGTGGATTTTAAGGAGTACCATGTCACAGCGCCAAGCCTTGTGCTGATTCTGCCGGGACAGCTTCACTCTATAGACCAATATATGGATGAATCGATGGAGTACGAAAATATCATATTTTCCCTGTCGATGCTGCTTCCCGGAAAGTACGATTACACCAAGGAGGATTTTCTTACACCTCTCTTAACCGGCAGATTCACAGTTCCGACGGTTTTTACACCGGTGTATCCATACTACGAGGATGTCGTGGCTCCAATAGATGCATGCGATGAGATTTGCAAGACGATGCCGCAGGGCTATCAGCTTTATATAAAGAGCAAGCTCTACGAATTCTTTTTTGTGCTTGATAACCGCTGCCGTAATCTGACAAAGCCATTAAAAAGCAAAAAGACTCTTGATAAGATGAAGGTTGTGCTCAAATATGTGGAAAATAATTATGCCGACAAAATCTCTATCGCTGATATCGCTGATGTAGCCGGGTTTTCCGAGTCTCATTTTATGAGGTATTTTAAAGAAACCATGGGCACATCGTTTGTTGACTATTTAAAGGACTACCGCCTGACCATGGCCGCGAGACTTTTGCAAAGCTCAGACAGCTCGGTGCTTTCTATTTCCGGTGAAGTGGGGTTTGAAAGCCTGTCATATTTTAACAGAGCCTTCAAAAAGCACTATGGCATGACCCCGCTGCAGTACCGCAAGGGCATTTGACATCACTCTATGTAGTTACAATACAATATTTCTTAAATAAACGATGGTAAATAATCATGAAAAAAAATACATACATAAAAATGACTGCCCCATTCCGTAAAAATAACAGGGCAGCCCGAAAGCTTGAATTAATCAATAAAATATGCACTTATTTAGTTTTTATCACATACCCTGTATACGTGCTGTATCTGTGCTTTACAGCCGGTCATATGCTTGCTCTCTCAATCATTGCTCCGCTTGTCGGCTTTATTGCAGTATCGGTTTTCAGATATATCGTAAACAGACCACGCCCATACGAAAAATTTGATATGCCGCCTGTCATTCCAAAGGATACCCTCGGCAGGTCTTTTCCCAGCAGGCATGTTTTTTCTGCATTTATAATTGCATTTACTGTTTTAATATGCTCACCTGCTGCTTCGCCTTTATGGTTCACCGGCATTTTGCTTGCAGTCCTTGCAGCTATCATTGCCTGTGTCCGTGTGATATCAGGTGTGCATTTTATCAGCGATGTTGTCGGTGCTTTTGTTTTTGCAGTCATTGAAGCATATATAGTAACTATTTTCTTTTTATAAATAGCTGTTAGTTGTTTCCACCATCAACACTCTTTTTTATGGCGTTTCCGGCATCATCTACGGCATCCTTTGCGCCATCTATTACATCCTTACCGGCATCGCCTGCTCCGTCTATCACATCCTTACCGGCATCGCCTGCCCCGTCTATCACATCCTTACCGGCATCGCCCGCTCCGTCTATCACATCCTTGCCGGCATTTCCGGCACCATCTATGATATCCTTGCCGGCATTTCCGGCATCATCGGCGGCAGAGCCACCTCTTTGTGTATTTTCAACCATTGAAGTGTCTGCCACATTACTATTGTTTCCACAGGCTGCAAAAGCGCTTGCAGCAGCGAGTATCAGGCAAAGTGCCAATAAATATTTCATTTTTTTCATTGTATCAGTCTCCTTTTTGTTTTGGAGATAGTATGGGCAATTTTTCGTAATTTATACATCATTCGTAACTATTCTGAACCACTGAGAACAAAAAAGCTAATGCGTCATGCATGCATTCATGTAAGCTGCAGTTTTTCTTTTTCTCAGCTCTTTAACTTAGGTTTCGTGATGAGTGCCGCGATATACGAAAAGATAAGTGCTGCCGATACTCCGACGGCACAAGCCTTAAAGCCGCCCTTAAACAAGCCTATAAAGCCCTCGCTGTCCACAGCCTCCTTCACACCCTTCCACAGTACATTGCCAAAGCCCAAAAGCGGTACGTTTGCACCGGCACCTGCCCACTTTGAAAATGGCCCGTATATGCCGACGGCGCCAAGCAGCGCTCCTGTGCACACAAGCATTACCATAATTCTGCCCGGCATGAGCTTTGTTTTTTCCATTAAAATCTGTACTATGGCGCAGATGATACCGCCCACGACAAATGCTTTTACATAATCCATTATATCCTTACGCCTTTCTTCTATTTTTGAACGTGCAGCCCATCCCTCAAAAACGGCTTGTTCACCCTATTATATATGTGAAGCCATCAGCTTCAAATTACAGCTTCACATTACTGCTTCAAGCACCACACCGTGTGCAATTCCCGGTACTGACTCGCCCTCGTTGAAGCTGACAGGCGAAAGAAGTGCTCCTGTAGGCACAAAAAGTATACGCTTCAATTCACCACTTCTAAGCTTTGGCAGATAATATGCCGACAAAACAGTTGCCGAGCACGCACAGCCCGAACCACCTGAGCCTGTGTTCTGGTTCGTTGCATCAAACATCTTCATGCCACAATCCTCGTGATTTTTGCTTATGTCCACGCCCTTTTGCCTGCACAGGTCAATCAGTATCTTCTGTCCGACGCTTCCAAGATCTCCTGTCACTATCCTATCGTAATAGGATGCCTTTCTGCCGAAATCACTCAGGTGATTTACTATCAGCTCACAGGCCGCAGGAGCCATGGCGGCGCCCATGTTCATTGCGTCCTTTATGCCATAATCCACCACAACTCCTGTCGTGATTCCTTCAATCTGTACCTTCCTTGATATACTATCTGCATTGTCACAGCTATCCATTTCATTACCACCTGCTCCACTGCCCACAATAAATGCTGCACTTCCTGTCACTGTCCACGTCGCTGACACAGGTCTTTGATTCGCATACTGGTTAGGGAAGCGAAACTGCTTTTCTGCACTGCCAAAGTGGCTCGATGTCACTGCCACCGCATGCCTTGCATACCCTGCTGCCACAAATGCCGCGGCAAGTGATAGCGACTCTCCACATGTGGAGCATGCTCCATACACTCCAAACCACGGAATACGGAAGTTTTCCACACCAAAGGTTGTGGCCATAGACTGTCCGAGCAGATCTCCTGCAAATACATAGTCCATGTCGGATGCATCCAGATGTGCTTTTCCAAGGGCCATTGTGAGTGCATCGCGCTGCATGGAGCTTTCTGCCTTTTCCCACGTATTCTGCCCAAACCTGTCATCTTTGCCTACAATATCAAACAGACCACCAAGCGGTCCGTCCGCCTCCTTTGTGCCTACAACCGAGCTGCTTTCCAATATAAAAGGAGCCTCCGTAAAACGGAGACTCCACTTTCCCAATTTTTGCTGCATACCGACTCTCCTTACTCTTAATCTCATCAAATCATAGATTTAATTAATGTCAGTATGCACAAACATATAAAATATATTCATTCAGATATAACAGCTCTATTTGCCATCATATGACACAACTGCGTCCACATCATACTTGCTAAGAAGCTTTCTGCCATTAAGACCTGCAAGCTCAATAAGGAAAAGCATCTTCACAACCTCTCCTCCAAGCTCCTCAACAAGCTCTGCTGCTGCCTGCATTGTGCCTCCTGTAGCGATAAGATCATCCACGAGAACCACCTTCTGGCCGGGCTTTACAGAGTCCTTGTGCATCTCAATTGTTGCTGTGCCATACTCAAGGTCATATGTCTTTGATACAGTCTCACATGGCAGCTTGCCTGCTTTTCTCACCATGACAAACGGTTTATGAAGCGCATATGCTATCGGCATGCCAAAAACAAAGCCTCTTGATTCAGCTCCTGCTATCACATCAAAATCAAGTCCGTCAAGCTTCTTTATCATCTCATCAATTGCAAGCTTTAATCCATCTGCATCCTGGATAACACTTGTCACATCGCGAAACATGATGCCCTTCTCCGGGAAATCCGGGATAGTTCTGATATAGTCCTTTACTGTTTTCATTGTATGTACCTTCCTTATGTGTATTTAATATGTATTTACATATATATTCGTAATGCATTTGCCCTTTTGTATGCATTACCATTTTACTCTCTTCGGACAGCATATGCAAATCATATTCACTAAAAACACTTCCTAAAATCACTTCACCTTATGATATCCGTCTATGCACTCCACGATATCCACTATCTCTATCGTGCCGGCATGTGAATCAGCCACAAAGCGTATATCAAAACTGCCGTATCTCATGCCATAGATATAATCCTTTGCCTTGTTGTATGCAGCTCTTGGATCCTGTGCCAAAATATGCTCCACTGTAATGCGGGTATCTTCATCCATACAGCTTTTGAGTGCCTCATCGCGCCAGATAACATGCACCGTATCCCATCTGTGCTCTGCGGCAAAGCCATCTGATGCCTCAGAATGTGAGTCTGCATATGCCAGATACGGCTTTATATCATAGATTGGTGTGCCGTCAAGCATATCTACACCTGACACATGAATTATTGGACCTTTGCTGCTTTTGTACTCAACCTTATCAAGCCTTACAGAGGATAGTCCCATGCCGTTTGGGCGAAACGGCGAACGTGTGGCAAAAACACCTCTCTTTTCCCGGCCTCCAAGCCTGGGTGGTGTGACGAGCGGTGTGAATTTCTCCACCCTGTTTTCAGAAAAGCCCCATATAATCCACAAATGTGTGAACTCCTCTATTCCGCGAAGCGCATCGGGGTTTTGGTATTTTGGTTCAAATACTATCTGCCCTGCTGCCTCAGGCACGAGGCCGCTCTGCCTTGGAATGCCAAATTTCTCTCCAAATCCGGTGTGCATAATCGCAACCGGCTCTATAGTCTTCTCATACATATCTCTATACCAGTATTTTATTCAGTATATCATCCTCCAGCACAAGCTTCTTTGCCGCGTCGCGGTACTCCTTCTCATGCAGATATGTGTGCCTGAACGGCTTCATGGATGGCGCCATATCTATCGCATCCAGAAAATCCTGCTTTCTCATGCCAAGAGTGGCCGCATAGTCGAAAAAGCCTGTCCTTTTGAGCACAGTGCACACCCTTACATATCTGTGGTTCTGCACCACACTCATGATATAGGTTGCTATGCCGACCTGTATGCCATGAAGCTGCGGATGCTCAAGAATTTTGTCAAGCGCATGTGAAATAAGATGCTCACTGCCGCTGGTCGGTGCACTGCTTCCCGCTATCTCGTTTGCTATGCCGCTCATGGCAAGCGAATCCACAAGCTCCTTTAGGAAAAGCTCATCCTTTATGCTCTCATAAGGTGTGCGAACAAAGCTGTTTACTGCCTTTTTTGCAACCATCACAGCAAAATCATTGACCACGCCTGCACCATGTGCTTCCTCAAAAATCCAGTCATAGAGTGCTGTAATCTTTGACACCATATCCCCGATGCCTGAATATATAAACTTCTCCGGTGCTGTGCGGATGACCTGTGTGTCAACTATGATACCATGCGCAAGCTTTGCAGGAACCGACGTACGCTTGCCGTGCACCAAAAGCGATGCACTGGCGCTGGAAAAACCATCGCTAGAGCTTGAGGTCGGCACACTGATAAATGGCAGATTTCTTAGAAAAGCTGCATATTTTCCTGCATCTATTACCTTTCCGCCTCCCACTGACACGACTGCCTTTGCCTTGTTTGGTATGTCAAAGGCCAGGGTAATGATGTCGTCTATCTCAACAGTATCAAGCTCGCTGTACTCAAGCACGGTGATACCTGCATCAGTAAGCGACTTCATTATAGTATCTCCAAACATATCTATGAGACCGTTTCCCATAAAAATGACTACACTCGTCAGCTCCTCGCTCTTTAAATACTCTCCGATTTTGTTTAATGTTCCCTTTCCCACCTTGAGAATTGATGGGATAGATATTGCTTTTCCTGTCTGCATTTTCATTCTCCTCTTTTTATTTTAATCATTTTATTTTAATGATACCTTTTGACCCTTTAATCATTTTAATATGATGTGCAATCATTGCTCAACACAATAAATTGTCGCACTGTAGCCCTGTTTTTTCTTGCTGTCATACATGGCGGTGTCTGCCCTTCTGTAGAGCTGGTCAAACGTGATACAATCCATTCCGTCATAAAAGCATGCGCCAAGACTGAGCAGTATATGCTTTCCATTCATCTCTGCTATATCAATATGCTCTATGTTTGAAAAAAGCCTGTCAAAAAAAGCTTCTGCCCGCTCTTTATCAAGCATCCCCGGTATAAATACCGCAAACTCATCCCCGCCGAGGCGAAGCACCACATCATCATCACGACATGATCTGCGCAGAGTATCAGCAATTGCTATTATCACCTTGTCACCTACCGCATGTCCATAGGTATCATTTATTGCCTTAAACTTGTCACAGTCTAAAAGGCATAACAGACCGCACTGTTTGCGGACGAGATACTCTGTTATCTTATTCTCTCCACTTCCGCGGTTGCGTATACCTGTCATCAAATCAATCTGTGCCAGATACATAAGCCTGTTTTCACGTCGCTTTTCCTCGTCAATATTCTCCACGCAGTAAAGCACATGCCACAGCCTGCCATCTGCATCATAGTCTACAGGAATAAACCTTTCACGGCACCAGCCTGATACCTTTCCGATAAACTCGTGCACTATGGTATTTTTTCCACGAAGTCTGTCCTCTACAGTACTGATATCCACAAATTCAAGTGTCTCTTTGCGCTGTGCCTTAGTACAGAACTCATTCATCACACTGTTTATATGCCCCGGGAAATCCTCATCTATCCTATACTCTCCCTCTTTCTGTGGCTTCACGCCCAAAAAGTGTGTAACCTCATCCAAAGTCTTTACTATATGGTATCTGCGTGTCTGCACATTTACCAGTGCCATGGATATATAGATGCTTGAAAGCGATGAATAGCTGCTAAGCTTCGCTTCCTTATTCGACTTTGTGAAGGAATTGCGCAGCTTAAGCAATGATATGAGCAGGGTTCCTATCATATCCAGGAATGTGGTCAGTCCGAGAGTATCACTTTCCGGTGGATTATCCACACCGAAAAAGCCCTTTATCTCATCCTTGTAGCGGATTGGGCATACCACCAGGTTTTTTACATTTTGTGCCTTTAACAGATTATAGGATTCCCTGCGCTCGTCCTTTATCTGCTCTATATCTGTGATAATTACATTCCTGTCCTTGTCAAAGGCCTGATACCACCAGCCTATTATGTCCATATCGACATTCTGCAGTTCATGTATCTCCGGCACTATTCCATCCGCACACCACTCATATGTATTTTTGGTAACATGCTTCTCATCACAATCCTCAAATATATATATGCGGTCAGAACCGATATGTTTTCCGAAAAATCTGATAAACTCATTAATCTGCTCATCCGGTGTATCATAGTTAAGTGCAGATCTGAGTGCCTCATTTATAACAAGCTCGTATTTTATAATTGTCTTCATACCTGCTGCATCCTCGTATTGTTCTTAGTGGTAAATTGCTGCTTCCTCGGTGTAGTGCAGGTCACTAAGGTATGCATCGATGATACCTTTTGACCCTTTAATTATAATATTATACCAAATTTTTTCAAAAATGCACATAAATCATGGTATTCTTACCATTATTTTTTTCTCTTTATATTCAATCATCGTAAGCACAGGAATGTGCTTCTTTCTGAGTGCACGTATGACCGGATATGTCTCAAATGCATTTCCTTCCACATATACTGCCTCCGGTCTGTACTTTACAATCTGCTTTACCTGCTCCTTTACATATGCCTTCCACTGTGGCTTCTCCATCATTACCTCTGCATATGCTGTCTCACTGTCAAGCTCTGTCAATTCAAGCTGCGGAACAGGCATTGCATCCACATGACAGATATGCACGCCCTTTATGCCTCGTGCTTTTGCAACATTCATAAGCTGCTCGTTGGTCTGACTGTCACATGCCTTCGCTGTAGTATCACCCTTACAGCCGTACCATACTATCACAGAGCTGTCTTTATGAAGAGAAAGTGCCTTTTCGCATGCCTTTACCGCTTCATCCTGCTCCTTAACAGTCATGATAAAGCCTCCTTTGTGACAGAATATCGCACCGGAAATTCCTGTAGCATTTACAAGCTCCTCACCTTCAAGCCCCAGCCACTCTGCCGGAAAAGAACACTTGTAATTCATCGAATACTCTCTTTTCTGTGGCTGTATACAAAAGCCGCCTCTGTTTGACGGAAAAATAACAAACGCAATATCCGTCTCACTCAGTGCCTTCTGACACGGAATAAACTCAGGAAGCACAAGTATCCTGCTTGCCGGATCGTGCTTTGCAAGCACCTCCTCCACTCTCTTATCAGCTCTCTCATTGCCACGGTATCTCTCAAATTTGTTTTCCAGTATCATGCCTGCCACGCTTACCGCCTGAAAGAAAGCTTCATCGCTGCCGCCCTCATAATCCCATGACGGATTGAAATTGCCTATAAGTGTTGCGAGCTCGTTTTTCTCTCCTGTATTGTCATTGTTATCGAGAGGCTGGACAAATGATTCATCGAATTTCACCGCAAGCTCGTCACCTAGAATATCCGCTCCAACAGCCTCCCACAGCAGGCCAAATGCCGCATACGGCACACCGTTTTCCCTGATTCTGCTGTCCTTCTGGTGATGGTCAAACTCACCACGCCCTATATCAAAAACGATTCCTGTGAAATCATCAGGCACACTGTTGCCCCTTGTTATGCTAATCTCAGGGTTTATATACAAAAGCAGGGCTGATGAGAACACATCATCTGCGTGAAATTTGCCGCCATGTGTAAAGGCACAGGCATCTTTTTGTTTTATCTGCTCTATTAATCTGCTCATTTTTTAACCTCATATGTATTCTTTTACGTCCGTTTCTGCAACGACTACTTTCTTTTCCGCTGATAAATGTACCCCCGTATAGTGGTACATTTCGATATTTTCAACTTCTCCAACTGAGGTGTTACCGATTATTGAATTTTACTCCATAAAAGCATTGTACTCTCCATAATATCATTATAGCTGATATCAGCCGCATACGGATATTTCTTCTGATATGATTTCCAAAGTGTATGTAACTGCGCATCATTACTCACGGCAGCCATAATTTTCGGTGCTTCCTCTTTCAAATTTTCGGTACTTCTTTTCTTACAGGTTGCATCAAATGCTTTTTTCAACACATCAGCATCGATGTCCTGCTCGTAAATAGAAAGCAAGGTCTTGATATCGTAAAAATCTCTCATTCTGGTATTCAAAAGACCTCTTGCAAGTACAGTCTGAAGTTTTTCTGCCAGAATTGTTTCCAGATTGTACGACCAGAGATTGATGGAACGGTCATCCAAGAGCAATTTATAGTTGTACTCGATTGCCCTTGGTGTAATTACATCTCCTGTAGAAATATCAATCTTCATCGGTGTCACAAGTTTTCCCATCATGGCATTCATGGTAAACCGAATACCCGGATACTCCATCTCATCCATGATATTGGAAACGTCCTTAACCACAAAGGTCACACCATCATCAAGGTCGATATCCTTGATTTCATCCACAATCCGCCTAGCATCTTCTGCCGACAGATTCTGATTTTTAATGCTCGTATCAATATCCATCGTGGACCGCAATGCAACGCCAACCATTGCCGTCACCAGCATTCCACCTTTGATGATAAAATTATCTTTGTACTGCGAACTTGCAACTCTCTCAAGGAAACGCTCCATCATATAGATCCGCATGAGCGTTCTGGCATCTGCCTTGTTTTCCTTTGCCACATTCTTAATTCTTCCCTTAACCTGTTCCGGTGTCAACTGCATTTTACAATAATACCCCCATATATCTGCGGATAACATTATCAACTCGAAAAAGCTTTGCATATTCCATAAGTCGATTCAGATCCTTGTCTTTTCTTGAAACATATGTCTTCAGAACAGAATTGAAATCCTGTACTTCAATACTGCTCCGGCTCCTCATCAGATCACAAATCGTTCGTTCCAGATCATACATCGGAATCATATTACCATCATTGTCCTTCACAATGATTTTTCCGACATACAGTAATTCCCGTTTCACCGTATATACCTTACAGTTTCCATCCGCCGTAAGCCTATGTGCATTGTAGCCGCTGTATATAGTAAGTGTATGCACAAACGGTTCTCTGTCCGTCAGACCATGATAATAAAAAGCCTCGTCGTGTGAAAAAACAGCATTCGGACATCTCTGATGAAGTACATACAGATCATCTACCCAATCCGCTCCTGTAGAATAAACGCCACGGCTGACCTTTTCTAATCCTTCCTCTCGGACATATTTGTAAAACTTGAATTTTGAAATTCCAGATTTTTCCGCAATTCTCGGTGTAAGATAATCATGATTTTGAACCAATCTTGTCATCTCATTCATGGAATCACCATCCTTCCGTGCTTATATTGTAATCGAAATAAGCACTGTAGTCAAGCAAAATCAAACGAACGTGCCTACTTTATTTTTAAGATATGCACGTTCATCGAGTTTTATTCTATTCCTTTTAAATTACTCATTCTCTGGCTCCTTATCAAACTTTTGGCTGTATATGAAAAATAATAATTTCCATGCACAACCGGAACCATCTAACACTATGCTTTCTATTCACAGATTCGTTCTTAAAGTATATCACAGAATAATTGTAATATTCAAAATGTCAATATAAAAGCTGCTACGGTTGCCTTTACATAGTTTCCACTTTCAAAAAATAAAAAAAATTGTTTTTTTGAAAGTGACATCTTGCATATACTATTAGCAAACAGTATACTAAGTACAACGAAGCAGTTTCGAGAAATGAAAAAATTTCAATTTTTGAAAGTGGGTGACTATATGAAAACAATCACGAGAACTAAATATCTCGATAGAATCATTGAACTGAATGGCACTCCTGTTTACCGGACACTTTGGTTTTACAACGTCTGAGCGAATTCCTTATGGATAATATCAGCAACCTGACTTCTCCGAATAAGGTCAGTCAGCTACTGACAGCAAATGAGACTCCAACCAATCATGTAACCGTCGGCAAGTACATTAAGTATTTGTGCAATGCTTTTGTATTTTATGATATTAAGAGATACGACATCCGAGGCAAGAAATACCTTGAAAGCTCTGAAAAGTTCTATTTGTGTGACAGTGGTATTCGATATGCAATACTGGGAAGCAGAAATATGGATTACGGCAGAGTATATGAAAATATTGTTTGCATTGAATTTCTTCGCCGTGGATACGATGTCTATGTCGGCAAGCTCTATCAAAAGGAGATCGACTTTGTTGCTCAGAGAGGCAGCGAGAAGATTTATATTCAGGTCAGCGACAACATTTCCGGGCAGGAAACATTTGAGAGAGAATGCTCTCCTCTGCTTCAGATTCGAGATGCTTATCCGAAAATGATCATTGCCAGAACCAAACATCCCCAATATAGCTATGAAGGAATCGAAATTCACGATATAGCCGATTGGTTATTACAAGAATAAGCAAGGCAAAATATCTCCATCATTCTCTTTTGAAATGATGGAGATATTTTTATTACTTCTTTATTATTTCAGATATTTATTCTTCCTCTGAACCACTCTTTTTTCTGACGAAAATTACTGCACCAAACACAATCAACAGAATACCGATTCCGATGATGATTATGATAGCCGGGTTCCATGCGTCACTCTTAGCATTATCTGCATTCGACGCAGGAATTGTTGTATTATCTTTAGCGTTTTCATTGTCTTTTGTAGTGTTTATGCTATCCTTATTTCCACCATCCATCACAGCCGCATCAATGACGATCGTGTAATCGGATGCGTAGCTTGTTGTCACATCTGCCGAAAGCTGATAGTTTTCTGCTTTGTCACCCATAATCCCCGTAACCTTTGGCTTAACAGTGATAAGGAACTAATTTAAACTTATTGCTGTTAGCCGATGGATTCAGGTGTGCCAAAGCATTGCAGGGCTGGAAGTATTCAGCTCCGGCGCTTTTGACCCCGAAGCCTTCCTCGAGTCTTACTTTGCAAGTACAACGGAAATTTTGATTTCCTTTTCCGTCTCGCTCAGGTCGAACGCGCCGCCGTCCGCGACACTCACACGCAGCTCATACAGTGTGCCGTCAGAAAGCGTATCCACGGCGCTGCCTGCTTCATCCGTGATCGACCACAGTTCGTTGCTGACCTCCGCCAACGTTCCGTCCGCACCATAGGCATAGAGCTTCAGCCCGGCTGCGTCCCCGGAAAGGTTGTTCATCCGAAACGAGACCGTCGTGTTGGGGTGGACGTTTTCGACTGTCACGGTGTTGCGCCAGCTTGTGACCTCACCTTTGCCTCCGCCCTGTTCAAACTGTTCCTGTGTCAGCACGTTCCGCGCGGCCTTATCGAGATCGATCTTGCGGTAGGGCATTTCGGGAAGATACACAAAGCGGTCCTGCAGGCGAAGCAGCTCCAGATAGCCGGTCGGGCAGTAGAGTGCATTTCCACTGTTGCCGGCGTATATGCCAATGGCCATATTATTGTAGCCGTACTTGTTGGACACATCCATCGTAAAGACGGTCTCGCCGGTTTCAAAGTCGAGAATGATGTACTGCCACATACCCGTGGTCAGATCCTGCACATAGCCGTAGATATAGCCCGTTGCGGTGGAGAGTTTCATGATCGAGGTGTCGCTCAGATCATTTCGGGTCCAGATGCTCTTCATCTCGTAGCCGCTGTCGGTTTTCACGGTGTCCACGCGTTCAACGCCGGGGGCAATCATGACATTGCCCTTCATCAGCCAGTTCTGGTCATAAATGTTGGCGTAGCTCTGAATCGAAGAATCATTGTTGGGGTCGGCAAGGCCTGCGCTGCCCGCGCCGAACCAGTTGCAGACAATCGTGCTGACCGTGCCTTCGCCGTCATCGTAGACGATCGCAGAGTTCTCGATCGCCACCTGATAACCATCGGGAAGATCATCAAGCACCGGCGTTTTTGCTACGACCTCGCCGGTCTTTATGTCGAGCGCAAGAAGATTCACGGGGTCTGCATTGTCGGTGAACATCACAAGATTCGGCGTCAGCGTCGGAGAGCAGCCGCCGCCCCATGCAAGACCGCCACCGGTGGTCTTATCGCCTTCCCCGCTGACTTTCGCGCCGACGCTCTCATACGGCGTACACCAGACAGCCTCAACGCCATTGTTGGCGCGCAACAGATAGCAATTCCTATTGGTCAGGATGACCGCGCCGTCCTTGGAGGCGGCAATCCCGTTTTCCGCGCCCTCGCCGAGCGCCAGCCCGTAGACGAAGACGGCCTTCGAAAGGTCGGCCTGCTCTCCGTTCAGGATCGCCTCGATCGCCGAGTGGGCGATGTAGCCGAGCACGCCCTGCTGCTCACGCTCGGGATAGATGCGGAAGCCGCCGGTGGCAAACCAGAGGTTGCCGTCGTAGTCAAAGACCACGGAAAGAAGATTCTGCGTCAACTCCTTGCCGAGCGCGGCCTCTGCCGCCGCCTTGATGTCGATGTCGAGCACCTTTTCAAACTCGGGCAGGACATTGCCCGCCTCATCCGTTGCACGGAGCATCAGTACATGGTTGTTGCTGGTCGGGCAGACGATGCGGTTTTCAGCGTCCAGGAAGGTATAGGAGCTTTGGATCAGGTAGCTGCTGCCGTCATGCTGCTTTGGGGAAAAATAACCGAGCGTCTTTGTCTCCTCCGCATTCAGATCGCGGATAGCAATGCCGCCGAGCAGCGGAACGACTGCGTGCCCGTAGTTGTCAAAGTAAATGGCAGGCGAAGCGTTCGCGTTGGTTTTTTCATAGGAAACATTGATCTCCGGATAGATGCCAAGTGGCAGGACTTCATCCGTAGAGTCGGTATTGTAGCCGTCGTGGTGAATGTTGGCATCGCTCTTTGCCATATAGGGATTTTCATCGACACGCTTGGCATTCATGGCCTTTACCGGCAGGGCAGCGCTTACTGCGGAGTCTGTATCCGATGCAGGCATGTCGGAAGACTGCTTCGCACTGCAGGCCGCCAATGTCAGGCATAACACACCGGCCAGCAGAAGGGTTGGTACAGAACATTGTAACTTTTTCTTTTTCATTGATATCCTCCATTTTTGTGCTTGTTGTCTCGGTTTGGTTCGATGCCCGTTTATTCAATCCAGGCATTCAGTCCTCGCCGGAATGCTTCTTCGGAAACCGGCTCCAGCAGGAAATAGTCTGCCCGCAGCCGGAAGGCGTGAAGGGAGAAATCCAAGTCACTGCACCAGATCATCCGGCACGCGGGGCATAAGGAGCGAAGATGCTCCGCTGCATTCAGTCCTGCCACTCCGCAAAGTGCAATGACGGCATTGGTCGGAGCATCTTTCTGCGCCGCTTCAAAAAAACGTTCCTGATCGTCATATTGCACGACCTGCGGAAACAGTCCCTTCGCTTCACACAACCGGGTAATTTGCTCGGCATAGCGCTGCCGATCTGCTTCCTGTTCTGCCAGCACGGCGATACGATACATAGATCTCCCTTCTTCCTTCATCCGATTAGGCATCTTGCCTACGCTCAGTATAAAAAGGCCATTCGGTTTTTTCAAGCGCCGTAGCACGAAAGGTGCGATTTTGGCACGAATTCCGACAGCGGTTCTTTGTCATCCTCGACACACTGTGATATAATTATCTTGGAATTCAAGCACAAGGAGGGAACCCTGCATGAGAATTGCGATTGTGGATGATCTTGCTGCGGAACGTGCACTGCTGAAAGATCGGCTGGAGCAGCAGCTTCACCGGAGAAATGTGCAGGCGGATATTCTGGAATACGAAAGCGGCGAGACATTTCTGGAAGCGGCAAGGAAAGCGCCCTTTACTGCCGCATTTCTGGATATTTATATGGATGGCATGACGGGCATGGAGGCGGCAAAGAAGCTGCGGAAAACCAACACGGACTGCCTGCTGGTTTTTACCACGACCTCGACCGACCATGCGCTGGAGGGCTTTCAGGTACGGGCGCTGCACTATCTGGTCAAGCCATTTACCGAAGCGGACATCGACGCGCTGACGGACGAGCTGCTTGCCCGCATACCGCAGCCGGACAAATATATGGAGCTAAAGGTGGAGGGAAGCGAGATCCATCTGCGCTATCAGGACATCGTCTACGCAGAACACTTCGCCCACTTGATCTATGTCCATACGACAGTTCAAAAGACGCTTGCCACACGCCAACCCTTCAAGACGTTCATCGTCCCACTAAAGGATGACATACGCTTTTTTGTGTGCGGGCGTGGTGTGATCGTGAATCTGGAACACGCGAAGGATCTGGAAGGCACCGCCTTCCGCATGGCGGACGGAAGCCGCGTGTTTGTCAGTCAGGACCTTCTGAAAAGTGCCCGGCAGGCGCTTATGGAGTTCTTGCTTCAAAGGGGGCGGATGGCATAATGGAGCTGCTGCGTCCAATTCTGGAGCTCGGCGTGGTGATTCCCGGCATGCTGCTTGCCTACTTCCCGGTAAAATCCAGCTTAAAGCAGCCGCTGTCAAAGCTTGTTTTGTGGCTTGTTCCGCTGCTTGCGCTGCTTTGTGCCGCCGGAGGCGTGGTGTGCTATGCGCGCCGCATGCCGACTGCGCCGATGCTTGCAGGCCTAACCTTGCTTGCAGTCGTGATCTACATAAAAACGCTCCGGATCTCGCTTTGGAAATCCGGAACGATTGCATTATCTGTCTGTGCGGTATTTGCCTGTATCAACAGCCTTTGCCGGGCGATCAACGCCGCTATGCTGGCCGGTTTGCCGCAGGCGCAGGCTGCGCCATGGTTCTGTCTGCGGACTGCGATTTGCTATCATGCGATCTGCTGGCTGTTTGCTGCCATCGCCTATTATCCTGCGACGCACAGCGTGCGGAGGATGGTCGAGGATGAAAATTTTGCGCAGACCTGGTATGTGTTCTGGGTGCTGCCGCTGGTGTTCATTGCGCTGAATCTGTTTATGATCCCCAAGTATGCGGACACGCTCTATACCGGGCGTGTTTTGCAGGGGTATTTTGTGATCAGCATCGCACTTTTGTTTTTGATGCTTTTCTTCAACGCAATCTTCCTTCTGATGGCGATCAGCATCAACCGGAATGTGAGATTACAGCAGCAGAACCAGCTGCTTTCCATGCAGCAGCAGCGCTACGAAAACCTGAAAGCTGCCATTGAGGAAGCCCGGCAGGCGCGGCACGATCTGCGCCACCAGCTATGTCAGCTCGCTGCCCTTGCAGAAGAAGGGGATCTTGAAAAGATCAAAGCCTATCTCTCCGGTGCGGTTTCCAGAATTCCAAGTCTTGAAATGCATTTTTGCGAAAACCGGGCAGCGGACAGCGTGGTTGGGTATTACTGCGCACTTGCCAAACGGGAGAATATCCCGTATTCCGTGCAGATTGATCTACCGGAATGTCTTCCTGTAGACGAAATCAATCTGTGTCTGGTTCTTTCCAATCTGCTGGAAAATGCCTTGGAAGCCAGCCTGCGCACTGCGCCTGCCCGTCGTAAAATCAAGCTGACTGCCTATCTGCACAGTGGCAGCCTTGCGCTGATTCATGTTGAAAACACCTATGACGGAGTCATCCGGGAAAAAGACGGTGTATTCCAGTCCTCCAAGCGAAAAGGAGACGGTGTCGGGCTTCAGTCCGTTCGTCACATCGCAGAAAAATCTGGCGGGGTGAGTACGGTTACCTATCAGGACAACCTGTTCTGCGCAAAGGTCATGCTTCGTGGATAATTATGCCCGACCTGTCCAAAACGGCACGACCACAGATTTCAGCAGTCTCGCTTCCGGTAAGCCCTGAACAAACCGGATCGCCGTTTTTGCAAAGATGTTGGACTTCATCGTGTCCCAATCCGCCAGCTTTACGATCTTCACCGTGCCGTTTTCAAAATCGAACCGAATTTCGCCCCATTCACCGTCGTTGTCCGCCTGATACAGGTAGACAGCGGCGGCCATTTTTTTGTTCTTTTTTCGGCACTCGGTCTGCTTCAGCGTCACGGTATGGATATACCCGCTTTCCAGCAGCTTCAGGCGCAGTTTGTCAAGTGTTCGCCGGTAGAATCGCTCCGCGCCACTGGCGGTTGTACCCTCGAAATCCACAGCCAAGTCCTCAAAGGCAGACTGTGTGGACAAGGGGCTGACGCGCCCGCAGGTCATGCAGATGGCGTTCCATTATTGTACGCTGCCACTCCTCCGGCTGTATTCCCGGTGGTTGTATTCGTTCCGGCAACACTGACATTCTTCACAGTTCCTTTTGTGTATCCAAATAATCCTGCCTCCGAGGCTCCACCATTGATACTTTTGATTGTAATTGTATGATTTCCACCATCAAAGATTCCCTGGTACCACCTGCCTTCACTTCCAACAGTATTCCAGTCCGATACTGTGATATCTGCTGTCACTCGTGCGTTGGCTCCGTTTCCGGATTGGATTGTGCCATTTACATATCCGGCGAACCAGCGCAGCTTGTCTGCCGTATCAATCAGGTAATAGCCTTCACTGTCCTGCTCCGGTTTGTTCTAATCAAATTGATTACATAATGTACATTCGTTTCCTTCATAATTGTGCAGATATCCAATTGAGCCATTATGTACCTGATGCTTTTTCTCATTGTCAAAGCATGGGAGCGTATTTCCACTTCCACCTGATATATCCTGCCCCAGCTCATTTTAGGAAGTGTGTTCGGTATATTGCTTTGTCCTTCATTCAGGCTTGCGATAAGATAGCCGGAATGAAACTGATCTGATGTCGTAGGTTTTGCAGCAATTGATCTGTCCACCATCCGTATGACATCCGGCAAATACACCGGCATTGGACTGTCCATTTACCTGTGCTGTCGTATAGCAGTTAACGATACGTACATTACTTCCATATCCAAAGACAGACCCCACATAACTTTTTCCGGTGAAACTTCCACCTTCGATGCCAAGGCTGTACACTGCGCCCGTGTTTACATCTTTCTCCCTCTTGATATATCCAAATAAACCAACATAATCCGCATTCGGAGTGTTGATGGTCAGATTCTTGATAGCGTGGCTGTTACCATTGAACGTTCCTGCATATTGCTGTGTCCTCTGTCTGAACAGTATTCCCTGACACCGACTCCTGAGCACTTGTCGTAATCGGCATCATGCCGCCAATCATACAGGTACTTAACAATATTGCAAGTCCTCTCTTAAATCTTTTCATACTTATCTTTCCTTTCCCTTAGCCTGTAATTTCCCTGAAACATAAAAAAGACACCATAGAGAATCGCATACTTTATGCATACCATTCTCTATGATATCTTCATGATTTTTCGTTCCTGTATATGAAACTGAAAAAAGACGCTCTTTTACCGCAAGCCAAGCAAAACCAACCTGATTATGCTGGCTGTTATCTGTCATTATCAAGCTGTACTGACTGCATGATTTCATAGCGGTGTCATTTCTTTCCGTTCTGTAGATATGTACAGGTTTTGTCACATCCACCTATAAAAAATATACCATGCAGGTATTGAAATATCAGCATGTCAAAGAGGAAAAACAAACTCTTGAATATTAAAATTCTTCAATAAAAAATCCTCTAAGACAATAGGTATTTCACTATCTCTTAGAGGATATTTCTTTACTTTAAATGGTATTTGGTTATATTTTTCCAATTTTCCGGGAAGCCCATTTTATTCAATAATTCCGTTTCGCTTATATGCTCTACTTCTCTTTTTACTCGGTCAATCTCCTTTATGAGCTTTCTTTTAAATTCCAGAAAATCTTGTCTAGGTAATAGATATCTAAAAGCAATCACCACAGCAAACAAATCTTGTTTTCCTTTTTCGTACTGATTACCGCTCTGTGGTAATGAAAGTTTTTTATGAAGTGGTGTATCCGCAATAGCATCTACCGTTCTGTATGTAAACAGTCGTTCTCCATGTGCGCATACATTTCTATACTTAGTGAGAACAGATAGAAACTGCTCCATCTGATGCTGATTCAGTGGCTCAAAGTTTTTTGATACTTTTGATTTTAAAGATTGAGGAAATACTTGGAACATTTTTGATAAGTTTCCAAACGTAAGTACATTTGCCAAAACCCATAATGGAATTTCACCATATGTCTTGCGGTAATAGTTGATATATGTATAATCTGTGGTCGTTGTTGCCCGTTTCAAGGTCGCTATCAACTTTACGATTGTTGCATGATTTCTTTTTGTATTATTATAATTATTAGCATCCAGGTACTGCTTCTGCTCTGCTCCATACATTTCAGTAAAATAGTATGACATCAAAGAACGCATCTGTCGCTCAATCTGCAGTAAGTATTTAAAGAACAACTCTCTAAGCTCTGCATCAAACTTATACAGACTGACTATTTCTTCAAAACTTGTTCCTACTTTATATTTCTTTGTATTCGATATTCTAAAAAGATGTTTATATCCTCCCATAAGAGGAAAATATCCTATTTGACGTAACATCTCTTCCGCATATTCTCTGTCTTTTATTTTTATTCCCTTTTCATCACTGATCCAAGAAACCTGGTCACTAAAAGAAGAGAATTTTTTCGGTGTCTGCATATCATTTCTCCTTAAAACAAAAGAGGGAGAGACCCGCAGGCTCTCCCCCGCCTGTAGGCTTCGCAAGTTTCTACAGAACGATCACTGAACTTAGTATACGTCATTTCAAATGTTATGTCAATGTAGTTGATGCTAAAGCATCAGTTGACAGAATATTTTTTCTGTATTACTATATGTAATACAAACAATACAACTATATCACTTATAAATTTTTATCAGTTTACAGCCTGCTCATAAATATTGATGCATTTCAAACAGGCTATGATATATAAACTGTAAGATTAAGGAGGTTCACATGATAATAGAACTCGACATGTCAAGCAGTACCCCGATATACGTACAGCTTAGAAACCAGATTGTAAAGGGAATAGGCAAAGGCGAGCTAAAGACCGGCGAAAAGCTTCCGACTGTGCGCCAGCTTGCAAGCGATGCCGGTGTAAACACAATGACGGTCAATAAAGCCTATCAGATTTTGAAAAATGAGGGATTTATCCGTACAGACAGACGGCTCGGCGCTTTTGTGTCAGAATCCATCGCAGATGATACCGATTTCACAGAAAAGCTGGAATCAGAGCTTGAGCTTTTAAGTGCTGAGGCCTGTCTCACCGGAATGAGCCGTGAGGAATTTTTATCAATGTGTGATAAAATATATTCACAAATGAAACCATGTACCGCTTAGCAGAGGAGGCAGACTATGGAAATTATGATGTTTATTATCTTTATAGTTACAAACCTTTTTATCATACTATGTATGCAATTTGCGTACACACACGCCTATAAATATGAAAATGGCATGTATCTCAATGTACATATTCCATCATCTCACAAAGAAGATGCCGAAGTAACCGAAATCGTCACCACCGGAAAACGCAAAATGAAACACTTTCAGATTGCCAATGTGATTATCTCCATTGCGATATGCTTTATTGTTTTTTTTAACATTGCCGTTTTTGTTCTGTTATATATTATCTGGATGTTTGCATATATCTTTGGAATCATTCATATTCCAAACAGCTCCCACCGGAAAATGTATGCTCTGAAAATACAAAACGGATGGATAATAGAAACCCAACGCAAAAAGGTTTATATCGACACCCGCGTTTCAGCAGAAGCCGGTGCCACGACAGTCAGCTATAAATGGCACGCACTCTTTTTAATTACTGAGCTTGCAGCATATATACCATACTTTATGCTTGGTGACACCCATTACAATATCCTTATGATTTCGCTGTTTTTGTGCTCTGTTTTAGTATCCACACTTTCGCTGGTATTTCATGCTTTTATAAACAAAAGCGAGCGCCACGTATACAGCATGGATTCAAAGCTCAACCTTATTGTCAACAATACTATGAAGAAATATAAAAGCATCGCAATGCTTCTCCTAAGCGGACTAAACGCTGTCGCATGGATTTATGTAGCATTATACACAGGTATCACCGGAATACTTCCGGCATCATCCTATTATGTGTATATTTTCATTCAGTTAATAGCCGTTTTGGGATTTATTGTTCCAATTTATATGGGCTTAAACAGAAAGAAGGAACTGTTGTCTGCCAACACCTCACCAATAGATGTGGACGATGATGAATACTGGAAAACCGGCTACTACTATAATCCCGACGACAAACATATTCTCATTGAAAACCGCATGCAGTCCGGCAACTACACGTTTAATTATGCTAAAAAAGGCGCGTGGATTTTCACAGGAATCACCTGTGCAATAATAGCCGGCTGTATCATCCTGGTGTTTGTCTGCATGCTTCCTTTGATTAATATACAGGAAAAAATCACTCTGACAAACAATAATCTTACTATTTCTGCCGGTGGCTATACAAGCGAGATTGATGTAAATGACATCACAGAGCTTAAGCTTCTGGACGAGCTGCCGGATGACAGTTTCCTGCGTACAAACGGAGCCTCTACAGACAGCTATGATATCGGCAGGTATGAAGGACGCACCCTTGGAAAATGCAACCTGTATGTATTCGACGGATACTCTCCTATTCTCATGATAAAATCGGATGATACACTGGTGTTTGTTAATTCTAAGGAAGATGGTGAGATAGAGTGGTTGTATGAAGAATTAAGTCAATAAATTTGTTCTTTTTATGTTATACTGTAATCGTATACCTAAAAAGAAAGCAGGCAAAATCTATGAAAACACGACAAGAAGCATTAGACTACGGCTTATCATTTCCAAATACATATCAGGAGGCCCCATTCCACGACCCAAACTGGCAGCTCGTGCGTATAAAGGACAGCAAAAAGGTTTTCCTGTGGACCTATGAGCGCAATGGTTTTATCAACTTAAATGTCAAGGTATCTCCTGCCTGGCGAGACTTCTGGAGGGATGCCTTCCCATCCGTCATCCCCGGATGGCACCAAAACAAGGACAACTGGAATACCATCATTCTCGATGGCAGCATACCGGATGATGCTATAAAAAACATGATTGCAGACAGCTATGACCTTGTCACCTATAATCCGACCAGGCTCATATATGAGGCTGTAAAAAGGATTCCCAAGGGCTGTGTTGCCACATATGCACAAGTTGCTGAGCTTGCAGGCAATAAAAAAATGTGCCGAGCTGTCGGCAATGCCCTGCATAAGAATCCCAATCCGGATGAAATTCCATGCTACAGAGTGGTAAATGCAAAAGGTGAGCTGTCAGGGGCATTTGCCTTCGGCGGAGCCGATGAACAGGCTAAACGTCTAAGAACAGATGGCATTGAGGTCATAGACGGCAGGGTTGACCTTGATAAATATGAAATACGGGTTGTAGATGATGTTATATATACAAAAACAACAGTGGAACCATTTACTTAAATAATGGTTCCACTGTTATTTTTACGCATATATTCAATGATTGCAGCTACTATACTCTCTGCATTATCAAATTGTTTTTGAGCTTCTTCTTTCGATGCAATAAAAAAATCATCATAATCACTTTGCTCTCTTTTTTGCTTTAGTCTTGCAAGATTTCTTCCTATTTCACGATCAAATATACCTGTTGCAACATAATTTTTATTAAAATATGCTATAACATCCTTATGCCTTTTAAAATCAACACGTTCCAAGGCTAAGACTGCTCTTGCGGCATAAAAGGAAGCATAATACGCTCTATTTATAGAATCTTTAAAATGTTTGTTTTCTAAACACTCCCTGGCAACATTTAAAGTTTCCATTGACGTTTCCATTCTATATTTTGCTAAACTAATACAATTTTCCTCAAGCAATAATAATTCCCTCCTTTTGTATATTTGAATAATACGGCAAGCTGTTTACCCAATTTTTAAAGTGTTTTTCATTTTTAATATTCACACTTATCGGCACACCATACTCAAGTTCAATATCATAAGCTGCATCAAATATTTCATCTTCTATCTGTATAATCCTATCATCCGTCAGCTCCGTCAAAACCATTATATCCATATCTGAATTATCTCCATAATCTCCTCTTGCATATGAACCATATAATATCATCTGCTTTAACGAATCACCCATAATGCTTTTTGTCTTATTTCTGAACTCACATAATATCCGGTTTCTATCACTCATATTATCACTTCCTAATTCTTATAAAACAATTGTAGCTATTCATTTTCGCACCATATTTCTGATAAATATATCTTAACATCAAACCCTATTAAATACAAGAAACAGTTGCATCCTCTTATATATGCAGCTTCCGAAACTGCGCCGGTGTCATCCCTGTAAGTTTCTTGAACATGACGATAAAATGGCTGGCATCTGAGTATCCCACATCAGATGCAATGTCCTGCACCTTGCGTCTTCTGTTTATAAGCAGTAATTCCTTGGCTTTATTGATGCGGTAATTGGTCAGATACTCATACACCGAGCAGTTCATAAACTCCGTAAAAACACGCGATAGATATTGCTGCGATACAAATACACCATCGGCAAGCTCCTTGGCACTGATATCGTCCATGTAGCGTTCTTCTATAGCATCTATAACAGGCTTTATAAAACGCACATAGCTTTGGTCATCGCTATCGTGTGTGTGGTTAGACTGGTCCGAAAGCAAAAGCATGATGCCATAACAGTCGAGCGAGAGCATCTGCGTATCACTGGAGCGTTCCTTAAAGTCTTCTACTGCCCTGTTAATCGCTTCCGACACCTCAATCCCCTTATTCTCATCAATCAGCCGGTATTCCTTTTCATCAAACATTTCCCTGAAGGCTGCCGCCATTGTCCCTGTAAAAGTGGCAAACTCTGTTTTCCATGGCAGGGTATTGCCGGAAGTCATGTTTTTATTGTGATAGGAGTGTGGCACATTTGGCGCAATAAGAATCCCCTGCCCCTTTTGCAGCTCTATCGTATGACTGTTTGACAAAACCTTGTCTGAAACAGCCTGATTTCTACTGTATACAGTCACCTCACCCACGCCCTCCTTTGTCTGTAAATAATGGTACAGCGGATACCCTTCCGGGCGGGTAACGCTTTCCTGCTCCCAGTCGTTGCCGACAGAGTCGAATTGAAACGGTTCTCTTGCGAAATTGCTTCCAAAATAAATAGGCATGATTTCTCCTTTCAAAAACGCTTTAGTTTCAGAATGTTATATAATTTGGTTTATGATGTTATACTATTTTCCGTAAATCTATTATATGATTAGTGCATAAGGAAACACACTTATAGTTTAAGAATATCATAATATTGGGGTTAATACCATAACGGAGGTAAAAATGCAGTCAAAATTCAAAAGAATCCTTTTTGGAGGAGATTACAATCCAAACCAGTGGCCTAAGGAGGTCTGGGAGCAGGACATGGCATACTTTAAGGATGCCCATATCAACAGTGCCACAATCAACGTTTTTTCATGGGCTAAAATACAGCCTTCTGAGAACGAGTATAATTTCACAGAGCTCGACGAGATAGTTGATATGCTCTCAAACGAAAACTATGACATCGTCATGGCAACATCTACAGCGGCACTGCCTGCATGGATGGTCAAAAAATATCCTGAGACGATGAGCACCGACTACGAGGGACGCCAGCATAAATTTGGAGCCAGACACAATTTCTGTCCGAACTCCCTGGTATATCAGAAGTACGCAAAGGCTCTTACGACAGAGCTTGCAAAACGCTATAGCGGTAATAAAAATATTTCTGTATGGCACATCAATAATGAGTACGGCGGATACTGCTACTGTGACAACTGCCAGAAGCAGTTTCGTGTATGGCTCAAGGATAAGTACAAGACCCTTGATGCTGTAAATGATGCCTGGAACACAGAGTTCTGGGGACACACCTTCTACGACTGGGATGAGATAGTCGTACCCAACGAGCTCAGCGAGGAGGCATGGGGCGGCATGACAAGCTTTGCCGGAATATCAACAGACTACAGACGTTTTTACTCTGACAGCATGCTGAACTGCTATAAGCTGGAGCGCGATGCCGTTAAATCTATCATTCCCGATGCGCTTGTCACAACAAACCTGATGGGTACCTTCAAGGGTCTTGACTATTTCAAGTGGGCTAAGGAGATGGATATCGTTTCGTGGGATAATTACCCTGCATACGACACACCATGGAGCATGGTTGCGATGACTCACGACCTGATGCGAGGTCTTAAGGATGAGCCATTCATGCTCATGGAGCAGACTCCAAGCCAGCAGAACTGGCAGCACTACAATTCATTGAAGCGTCCGGGACAGATGCGTGCACAGAGCTATCAGACCATAGCCCACGGCGCAGACACTATCCAGTTCTTCCAGCTCAGACGAAGCAAGGGTGGCTGCGAGAAATTCCACGGTGCTGTAATAGCACATGTCGGAACAAACGACACAAGGGTATTCAGGGAGACTGCGCAGCTTGGAGGGGAGCTTGAAAGCTTCGGCACAAGGACACTTGGCACACGTAATAAATCAGATGTGGGAATCATCTTTGACTGGGACAATTACTGGGCACTTGAGTACACAAGCGGACCTACACAGGACCTTAAATATGTTGACCAGATTCACCACTATTATGAGTATTTTTACAACAAAAATATCTCTGTCGATATGATTCCGGTTGACGGTGATTTTTCAAAGTATAAGGTGATTGCCGCACCTGTTCTGTACATGGTAAAGGAAGAAATGAAGGAAAAGCTTGAGCAGTTTGTGAAAAACGGCGGTACTCTCATCACAACATTTATGAGTGGTATTGTAGACCAGTCTGACAACGTGCATCTGGGCGGATATCCGGGACCGCTTCGCGAGATGGCAGGTGTCTGGGTTGAGGAGATTGACGCGCTTGCACCGGAGCAGTCAAACACTGTAAGCTTTTCGGATGGAAAAGAGTATAAATGCAATCTGCTGTGCGATCTGATGCACCCGGAAGGTGCAGAAGTACTCGCCACATATGAAAGCGATTTCTATGCAGGAATGCCTGCTGTCACAAAAAACAGCTACGGAAAAGGCCATGTATACTATGTTGCCACACAGCTTGAGGCAGCCGGACTTGCAAAGGTGCTTGATGAAGCTACAAAAGAAGCGTCTGTATCAAGTGTCATTGCTGAAAAGACAGGTCTTGAAATCACATGCCGTGAGAGCGAAAATACACGCTTTTACTTTGTGATGAATTTCACTGATGAAAAGCAGACTCTCCCTGCAAGTCTTGCAGGAATGGTTGACCTGATCACCGGAGAAGCAGCTAAAGAGGGCGATGTGATGAATAAGTGGGATGTGAAGATACTTCAGGAAGCATTATAAGAGAGCCTTAAGCTTATAAATGTTAAAAAGCCGCTGCATGCACGCAGCGGCTTTTATATTTTGCATCTATTTTTTAGATTCTATTATTTTACAGTAACTTCTTTCGGAAAGAAAAAGCTACAGCTGCTACTCCGATAATAAACACAGTAAGCATCAGGTCAGCCTGCATATTATCGCTTGTTTTTGCTGCTTTTTCGTTCTTTATATTCTGAAGCTTTGTTTCATTCCCGCCATTATCAGCCAGCTTATCAGTTTTATCTGTGGTCTTGATATCAGTCGGCTTCTTGTCATCCTGAGGCTTTACTACTGTATCAGGGTTTGTAACGACTGCTTTCTCAGCTGTTTTCTTAACAATTACATAGGTTGAGAACTTATTTGTCTCAAATGAAATTTTGCCGTCTGAAACTGTTGCATTAAGCACATCATAGCTTCCATTATGCTCCCTGACAACTGAATACTCACTGTTTTTATCAAAATCCTTGATAACAACATCAAGTCTGATTGGTTTCTCAAATTCAGTAATATTATTTACCCAGTAATTATCATCACTGATTTCCTGCATATTTGTTCCCTTGCTTACTATATTTTGAAGGGAAATATCCAGATTGGCAACAACCTCTTTCTTTACTCCATCTGAAGCAGCAATCTGCTCATTTGCTTTTGTACTATCCGAAGCGCTGTCTGATACATCTATCTTCAGATTTCCCGATGCTGCGGCATTATCACCATCGCTGATTTCAATTTTTCCTACTGCTGCAGAGCTTATGTCTGTGACATCATCAGCCTTTACAAAGGCACCCTTGAAATGCACATTTGTCTGTGGCATTGTGAAGGTGTATGTAGAAATATTCTCATGTGGTGCAAGAGTATTTCCATTTAGCGATACACCTGCAAGCTGATAGCCATAATCCGGAACAAGCTCAACAGTTACCTGCTGTCCAGGTTCTACTACCAGATTTCCACCATCCTTATTACCGGGATTATTTCCATACATATCCCAGTCTGTGAAATCTGTCTTGTCACCTACCTTGATGATTTTCGCTGTACCATGCTCCAGATATGCATCCTCTCCATATCTCTTTGCATCATATACCCACGTCACTGTGTAGCGTACCTTATCTATCTGGATAAAGGTCTGACCAGCATTGATTCTCACTGCATTATTCTTACCTATCTGCACAGGTGTCTGGAGCATATAGCGGCCTGCCTCATCAGTCAGATATGCCATGATGCTTGTAACAGCTGAATCAAACTCATATGAGCTTCCGTTCTTTTGTACCTTTGAATTTGCATCTGACACAAGCTCCTTCAACGACTTATAATTTGCCCCATTATCAAGACTTACCATTACAAGTGCTGCCAACTCATCTGTGCCTGCCGCATCGCCCTCCACACGAAGCTGTATTGTTTGTGTTGCTCCCTGTGGCGGCATGCCCGGCTGCTGATTTTGCTGTGGTTCTCCCGGTCTGCCCTCGCCCGGCTGCTGATTCTCTTGCTGAACCCCATCTGCCCATATATGCTGCACCGGTGCAATCGCAAGCACCATAACAAGTGCAAGCATAACAGCCATTATTCTTTTGATTTTATTCATATTGCCTCATTCTCCCTTCCACGCATACTATATGATGACACTCTAAGTGCATGTCATTTATGCGTTTTACAAGTTATTACGATAGGAGAATTGTACCATTACACACAAAAAAAGGACAGTTGACATTCGTCTCAAAATGTCAAAAGTCCCATAAAATCACTGTTTTTCACACGTCCAGCTGTAATAGAACTGTACCAGTCCCATGCGAGCCTTTGTCTGAGTTTTTTCATTCATATTTGAAATATGTCTGTAGAGGGCTGCGCGCGAAACTGCCAGCTGCTTTGCCACCTCCTGCATGCTTTCATCAGAATGCAAAAGATAAGCAAGTACTTCACCCTCACGCGGTGTGAGATGAAATTCCTGCACAAACAGCTCAAGCAATTCATCATCTGTCATTTTGACTGTCTCATGGACTGTTATTTCAGCTTTGTCCTCTGCCTGTCTCTTTCTATACACATTGTCCGGATTATGCGATGCAACGGATGAATATATTTCTGTATCACCCCTGCGCAGCTGTTCATGATAAGCAAATACAATCCCACTGGTCACCGCAAACAATAGTACACCGGTAATCATGGTGACATACTGCGGTGCTCTCATGATATAAAGTGATACCCCTGCCACCACGACAGCAGCTGTATTGTTCACAGCTCTGCCCATCCCGGCCCAAAGCGCCGGCTTATCAGTATGACATGCAAATATCATAAATCTTGAAGCAAAATAGACTGAGAAAAATCCTGCTGACAGATAAAAAATGATAAGCCCTATCATAAAAGGGCCTCCACAACTAATCACAATCAGACATGTTGTGGAAAGCAAAAGCACTATATACATGATAAAATCCATCATCCTATTATCATCCGCACTATATAAAAATCCGGCAACAATACCGCTGTATGCAAGAATGATTCTCGGCCACTGCCCGATATCCACACTTCCTGCAGCATGAACCAGTGTAACAGCATTATCAAGTGTTGCAAACACAAATGTCATGACAAACACAATCAATATAAGGATTATTCCAAGCTTTTTAGGCGCATACCCATAGCCCTTATCTGCACTCCCTGTATCCGTATTTTCCACAGAAGATACACCATCAGAGCTTAAATATCCACACACCTCACATAAGCTTCCTGCACAGAATACTGTCATAATAATCATAGCCGCCGCAAGAAAAATCACCTGACACATACCATCCGCTATCAGATTATTGTGTACAAGCTGCAGCAAAATTCCAATTCCGTATGATATTCCTGCCAGCTGTGTAATTCCATTTAAACCATCATCAAGCTGCTTCACGGCAAGAGCCGCCTGTGTATGGACAAGGCTTCCAAAATATCCCAGCACAATAAACAGAATAATTCCCAAAAGCAGCTCTCCTGCATAGCTTCCTGTCAGATATATGCCTATCATACATATCAAAGAGAGCACACCTGAAATGCATAGTATTATTTTTTTATTAAAGCTCCTTCTGTCACAAAATCTGTCAATAAAATAATATGATAAAAATCCCGGCACACTGCTGCCTAAAATAAAGCTCTGTGCCATAACCACACCGTTTGAATCAGTAAATACAGCCATTCTGTTATCAAACATATACTCACTGCACAGAAAGACAAAATAAAAAAGAGCAAGCGAAATAATATTTCCGGATAGTTTTTTTATACTATTTATATTCATCTCACAGCCTCTGATGCAACATAATAATTATTATTCGATCTTATTTCTGTGAAATTCGAGATTCCTACCGGAATGTTTAATGCCATAATATGCGCACTCCTTCTGCCTGTTTTCTGATAAAATTATAGTAACATTAAACAGTTATAAATACAAGGAAAGTAACTGCATTTTTGTATGAGTCACAACCGAATAAATCCCGGGTTGTCCGTACACACCTTAGTGTGACAGACAACCCGGGATTTTAATTATTAAGCATACATATTAAGTATAAGTACAAGTATAGCTATAACTGTATATATAGCTACATCAAAAAAGACACGCATCCGTTTTACGGCTGCGTGTCTTTTTATAGTTGTCTTATACGCTTAAAGCATCAGACTATCTTATATGCATTTCTACCCTTTTCCTTCACATCATTGAGCACTTCATCCACCGTCTTGAACAGCTTTGAAAACTCGTCCGGCACCTTTACATCCGGGGCGGTAACATATGCCTGTGATACAGTCAGATACTCATCCACCTTAGAACTCTCATGAATTATCTGTTTTTTGGCAAGCTCAAGTCTTATATGCTCGGCTATATTTTTAATGATATCCTCATCCGTTTCCTGCAGGATTATGTAGAATTCATCACCATAGAAATGATACCCCATTCCCTTATCTTTGATGCTCTCATTTATTATGGATGACACTTCTTTTAGCACTGCATCACCGGTGACTCTGCCACTGTTTCTGTTAAATGACTTGAAGAAATCTATATCCACTACTCCAAACGTGATTCCTGTACCATCTGAATCCTGATTTTTGCTCACAAGCTTTTCAAAATCGTTTCGCATCTTGAACTTATTGCCCATGCCTGTAAGCATATCTGTGTAGTTGAGTCTGACTGCCTTACGGCGCTCATACTCAGTCTCCTGAAGCTGAAGCTTAAGGTCGATTGTATCACCAAGACGCTTTATCTGCTCCTTCACCTGCATAGAGTGTAGATTTGCGTAATATACGCACAGCTTGTTGTACGCCTCTGTATCACCCATGGCGCTCTCATATTTCATCCACATCTTGACACAGGTCTTCTGGAAAAACAGATTTTGCGTTTCAGTAGCAAAGCGTTCATACTCCACAATAACCTTTTTCCATGCATCGAACTCCCCCATATTCATAAATAGATTGCAAAGGCTTAGTATCTCAAGCACATAATTGGCAGAATTGATATTGTTTATCGCACCCTCAACCAGCTCTTCCACATGATCTCTGACCTCATCCTCATTTCCCATCTTCCATAGCATATGTGCCTGTGACATGTCTATCAGAAATCTGTTTTTAGCGCTTCCAGCTATCTCATTAAAGAGTATCGCGTCAGAAAGATGCTTTTCTGCCTTTTCAAACTCATTAATTCCCGTGTATGATATGCACAGATTCAGATGAAGCATGAGAAGCTCCTGATAATAGCTATCCCTCTCTCCATGCAGCGGTGGCTTGCACAGCTCCAGTGCTTCGTTGAAATATCTGATAGCCTTTTCATACAATCCAAGCTGCATATAAAGTGAGCCTATATTATTGTTTACAAGCATGATTATCTCTGTTGAGCCCTGCTCCACAGCTACATCCATAGCCTCCAAATAGCAGTCAATTGACATGCTTACATCTCCAATGGATGCATATATGACTCCCATAAAATTGACAGTCTTTGCCATCTGCTCATACGCACCGCAGCTCTTATAAAGACCTGCTGTCTCCTGTGCCTTCTTCTCTGCCAAAAAAAGCTTATTCTCACCAAATAAGGCTACCGCCTCATCCAGACATCTGTCTGCCTTTTGCAATATACCCATAAAAACCCTCCTATAGATGACAATACAATCTATTTCTCAGCAAGATACTGCTTATATCCAACCTGTTTCAGTTTCGCATCCTTTGCTACAACCTGAGCCTTCATATCTGCTGTATACTTTTTGATTTTCTCAAGGATTGCATCATCACCTGCTGCGAGTATCTTTGCTGCAAGGATTGCTGCATTTTTCGCACCGTCAATTGCAACTGTGGCAACAGGCACTCCAGGTGGCATCTGCATGATTGAGAACACTGCATCCATTCCATCCAGATTCTTTCCTGAAAGCGGTACTCCGATAACAGGAAGTGCAAAAAACGCTGCACACATTCCCGGAAGGGCTGCCGCCATTCCCGCTCCTGCTATTATTACCTTTACATCTCTATTCTCAGCGCCTCTTGTCCACTCAATAAGCTCATCCGGCTCACGGTGTGCCGAGATGATGGTGAGCTCATACTCTATGCCAAGCTCCTCGAGCATATCTGCTGCCTTACTCATCACCTTTAAATCTGAGTCGCTGCCCATAACTATTCCAACCTTTGCCATTTTATCCTCCTTATATATAACAATTATTTAGTCTCTGCATCAAGCGTATCGAGCGGTTTGTTTAACTCTTCTACGCCCTCAAGCACAAATCTGCCATCCCTTATTATATCACAGGTTGAGCCATCGTGCCTAATAACTGTGATTGCTCCAAGCTCATCATATGGTATTGTGATATCCGTGTGGCAGTTGAAATATGCCTTTGATATATCCTCTTTTCTGCGGATGGAAACTGAATTGTCCCTGGCAATGATTGCTTTTCCGTCAGGGTTATATGTCATATTGTCCTCATCGTATGTGTAGCAGGTATCACCCACTGCAAAGTGCGGTCCTGTCTTCTCTGCTATGAGAATAGGCATCTTTGCTGCGATATCGTATACTCTCGCCATACGGTAGGCTGTCGTATTGGTGCCTATGGCAAACTCCCCCATAGGCAGTGTGTCGTGATGGAAAAGCACATTGTCTGATATATACTTTTTGTTTTCTTCCTCATCCTCAAAATTGGTACATGTATATTTATCAATCATGCCATCCTTAAAGTCGATTTCCAGATTAAGGAAATTAAGCTCATTGAGATATACCTGACTGACATGCAGCTTGCCGTTTGTGCCCTCTAACACCGGTGAAGTAAACACCTCTCCGACAGGGATATTTACATCAGCCACACAGTTTTCAAAGGCCGTCTCCTTTGAAGGCTCCTTAAGCTCATGAATCTTGACATACAAATCTGTCCTGTTGCCGTTTGTACCGACGATATGCACCCTGTCTGCTGTATCAAGCACATCTATGATTTTCTGCTGCATATCCCTGTAAAGTGCATAATCAAGAGTATTAATCTTTACAGTCTCCGTAAAAATCTCCTTATAATCAGGTCCGATTGCAGCACACGGATAGGCAATAATCGTAAAGCTTCTGTCCTCGCTGTGGATATAGCTGTTCATATACTGTGAGCGCACACCTGTCATATGGACTACAAGCTTCTGCTGCTCATCATTAAAGTGCGCAGCCTCCTTCTTTGAAACCGGAGCAAACGGCTCCTCTCCAAATATCTCTATGACAGCCGGTCCTCCACATTTGCATGCTACATCCTTCATTCTCTCAAGTGCATTGTGCATGCACTCAAGACGATACTCCACATATGCCTTGTCAAGCCACAGTGCCATGTCCTCCTTGTGGTCATAGTCAAACTGCTTGTTGACCGATGTGGAAAATGGTCTCATGGCAGGCTTCATACCCATTTTCTCAAAATTCTTTAATGCTGCTCTTATCATACGCTCAAAGCCAAGCGGATAAAGCACCTGAACCACCGACTTCTTTGAGATATCCTTGTTGCATGTAATAAAGCCAATGCGGTATCCTTCTGTATAGGTATCTGCCATGGCCTGTATCTCCTCATCTGAAAATGAAGCCAGATGCGCTCTGCCGGCGCGCTCATTCTCTCCGACATACAGTCCGTAGGAATACAGATAATCATCATTTGACAAATCTGCCTCATTTACAAGCTCTGTATAGTAATCATAAGCCGGGTCAAGGAGTTCTCTGTTGTCATCCTCTGCAAAAATCTCCTCATAATCATGCATGAACGAGTATATACAGCCCCTTATCTCATCAGGACTCAGCTCATTGGCATTCTCAAAATAATTGTATAGCTCTACAATAAGCTCTGCATAAATGCAGAGATATTTTATATCCCCCTGATAGATATGTGTAATGCTTCCGGCAATTTTTGCATATACAGCCGATAAAAGCTGACCATACTCATCTCCGAGCACCTTTACGGCGTATGCCGGGTTGGCATAGCTTTTCTCGTAATTTTCTTTATCAAACTGTGAATAGAATAAATCGTTAAATTTCTTATCTGCGCTATGGTTTTTAATAGTGTTGATGCACTTTGCCACACTTGTGAAATAATCTGCAAAAGCCGGCTCTATCGCAGGCTCTCTGACGATCTGCTCTATACGCTCCTCCACAAGCTCTAATCGCTCTGCGTAAAGCTCATTGGAGAGCTCATAAATCTCTTTATAACTCATATATCCCTATAATCTTTCTTTCATATAATAAAACCTGCAGCATATGTTCCTCCCCAGCTGATTACCGCTATGAGTGAAAAAAACACTGCCAGTCGTGGAAACGTCATGAATGATTCCTCATCAAAGAGGCTTCTGATGGCAAACCCGAAATCTGCCAGAGATATGCCAAGCATCAATATACCGGCACTGCCATAGTACATAGACAGATTGCCATCTCCTCTGAATGCCGCATTCAAAAAAACTATATATACAATCTCTATGAGGATAGCCACAACAAGTGCAGCTATCCCCCTCTTAGATTGCTTCTTTTCCGTAAACTTATACCTGTTACGTTTTCTTCTGCCAAGCAATTTATATTCTCCTATTTGCAGCCGTACTGCTTATAGTACTCATCTATAGCTGCTTTGATTGTGTCATCAATGACTACTCTGCCATCATGCTCTCTGTTGTAGAGATACTCTGTGACCTCTTCCATTGTAACGATAGCCTTTCCCTCAAAGCCGTACTTCTCATGGATTTCGTCGAGCGCGCTCACCTTGCCGCCCTGTCCGACTTCCATTCTGTTAAGGCTCACCATAAGGCCTACGATTGTGACATCAGCAGCCTCTCTTACCTTTGGAACTGTCTCCTCCATTGATTTGCCGGATGTGGTGACATCCTCTATCATGACTACTCTGTCGCCATCCTTAAGCTTGCTTCCAAGGAAGCCTCCCTTGTCTGCACCGTGATCCTTTGCCTCTTTTCTGTCTGAGCAGTAGCGCACCTCTTTGCCATAGAGCTCATGGTATGCGATGGCTGTTACCACTGCAAGCGGAATTCCCTTGTATGCAGGTCCGAATAATACATCAAAATCATCTCCGTAGTTTGCATGGATAGCCTTTGCGTAGTACTCTCCGAGTCTCTTAAGCTGTGAGCCGGTCACATATGCTCCCGCGTTCATGAAAAATGGTGATTTACGACCGCTCTTTAATGTGAAATCACCAAATTTCAGCACGTCACTCTCCACCATAAAGTCTATAAATTCGCTCTTGTAGCTTTCCATTGTATGTTAATCCTCCTGTGTGTTTTTCTTTAAATTATCTTTGTCAATTTTACCACATTGGGGCGTGCTTTTCAACGTGGAAATTGGTGGGGGATTAGATATACTCACTTGTGTTTACAATCACGCCGTCATATACCGACTGCTTTTTGATAAACTCCGCAGCCTTGTCCACATCTCTGCCGTTTTTGTTCCAGTCCTTTGTGAACTCAACTTTGTCGGCTGCAAGCTCCTTCTCCTGCTTTTGGCTGATGAGCAGAAGTACGAGTATTCCGGCATGGCTTAGATGCTTGACTACATTTACGAAGTCCTCACCCTCCTTTGGCGCGTAGAGATATGTATGGCGTCCGTCTATATTTAAGGCTTTCTCTACATCCTCCACAAAGCCGCGGTTTACACCATCCACTCCGTCTACGAATACGGCGGTGATTGCCTTCTGACCCTTGATTGCAGCTCTTACATTTCTATCTACTCTGCCCTCGTAGAGACCGCTTTCCTCTGTGTGTACCTCTTCAACCACACCACAGGCAGATGTCATATCCGTCACACGGTCGATTAAGATGAACTCACCGAGTGTCTTGTGATTTTTGAACTTATCGCAGACTATCTTGTCCGAGAATGCAATCTTTACAACTGCTATCTCGTTCTTTTTGAGCTTGTCGGCAGGCTTTTCCTCACCTGTGTTTACATCGATGGTATGCTCTATCTCTGTTACGATGCCCGGTATTGACTTGGTACCTAGCTTGAAGAAGAAATTCTTTCCCTTAAAGAGCTCATCGTCATCCATCCAGAGTATTGTAGCTGTGATGGATGAAGCAACCTTTGCTCCTGAACCGATTGTGAGCACGCAGCCTCTTGATACGTCCACCTCTCTGTCAAGCTGGATTGTAACCGGCTGGCCTGTAAATGCGCTATCGCTTAGCTTATCACCCACATGAATGCTCTTTACATGGGCCGTCTCATTGCTTGGCAGTGTGGTGATTTCATCGCCCACCTTTACCTCTCCTGCCTCTATCTGGCCCTGGAAGCCACGGAAGGTGTGGTCAGGACGGCAGACTCTCTGTACAGGCATGTAAAAGCCCTCTTCCTCGTTCTCATCCTTTATGTCAACATCCTCAAGGTATGATAAAAGAGCAGGACCCTTGTACCATGGGATATTATCAGACTTTGTTGTTACGTTGTCACCCTCTGTTGCAGAAACAGGAATTATTACTACATTTTTGAGTTCAAGCTCCTTTGTAAGCTCAACAATCTGCTTTGTGATTTCATCGAAACGCTTCTCGTCGTAGCCTACAAGATCCATCTTGTTTACAGCAAATACAAAGTAGTTGATTCCCATGAGCGCGCAGATTCTTGCGTGTCTTCTTGTCTGAACCAATACGCCCTGCTTTGCATCTATTAAAATTACCGCAAGGTCTGCAAAGGATGCACCTACAGCCATGTTTCTTGTGTACTCCTCATGACCCGGTGTATCTGCCACGATAAAGCTTCTCTTATCTGTTGTGAAGTAACGATAAGCCACATCGATTGTGATTCCCTGCTCTCTCTCTGCCATCAGTCCGTCGAGGAGGAGTGAGTAGTCGATGGCGCCGCCACGGCTTCCGACCTTACTGTCAAGCTCCAATGCCTTTTCCTGATCTGCATAAAGCAGCTTTGAATCGTATAATATATGTCCGATCAGAGTTGATTTTCCGTCGTCCACGCTTCCGCATGTAATAAATTTAAGTAATCCGCTCATTTTAGAAATATCCCTCCCTCTTTCTTCTTTCCATGCTGCCAGCCGCCTCGTTGTCTATGACACGGGTGGTTCTCTCTGAGGAAACAGCACTGAGTGTCTCATCAATAATCTCATCAAGTGTATCCGCTGTCGACTCCACACCACCTGTCAGTGGATAGCAGCCGAGAGTTCTGAAACGTACACTCTTCATCTGGATTTTCTCACCCGGACGAAGCTTCATTCTGTCGTCATCTACCATGATGATGTTGCCGTTTCTGTATACAACAGGTCTTTCCTTTGCAAAGTAAAGTGAAGGAATCTCGATATTCTCTCTCTTTATATACTGCCAGATATCCTTCTCTGTCCAGTTTGACAGTGGGAAAACTCGCACCTCCTGGCCCTTTTTGATTCTGGAGTTGTAGAGCTTCCACATCTCCGGGCGCTGGTTCTTTGGATCCCATGCGTGGTTTTCATTTCTGAAGGAGAAGATTCGCTCCTTGGCTCTTGATTTCTCCTCGTCTCTTCGGCCGCCGCCAAACGCTGCCGTAAAGCCGTATTTGTCGAGCGCCTGCTTGAGCGCCTGTGTCTTCATGATATCTGTGTATGCTGAGCCGTGGTCAAATGGATTGATGCCCTGCTTTACGCCATCCAGATTTATATATTCAAGCATCTCGATGCCCTTTTCCTTAGCAATGCGATCTCTGAATTCAATCATCTCATGGAATTTCCAGGTTGTATTTACATGTAAAAACGGAAATGGCGGCTTCTCCGGATAAAATGCCTTCATTGCAAGATGAAGCATTACCGAGCTGTCCTTTCCAATTGAGTACAACATAACCGGCTTCTCGCACTCTGCGGCTACTTCACGTATTATGTATATTGCCTCTGCTTCGAGTTCGTCAAGATGTGATAATTCACCCATGTCTGTTACCATCCTTTTCTTTAATATTTATTGGATTCCTTCTTGTTGATAAGAATCTCTTCCTTGCTTCCGTCACGCTTTTTGATATCCCAAGTCAGCGTGTCCGGCGTGCTTTTTACTGTCATGAGACTTCCCATGCCTCCTATGTCTGCTCCAAGATAAAGAGCAATAGCGCCAAAATAACATTCCTTGATGCAAGAGGCACAGCCCCAGCAGTCCTTAGGATATTTGATAAAGGCTTTTTTCTCTGAGTCCTGATATATCAGGCTTCCCGGGCATACACTTGTACACATGCCACAGCCCTTACACTTTGCTTTATCAATCATTATGCTCATAACGCGCCTCCCTTCCGACAAGCTCTCTGTAAATCATGTGAAGCTGCCCGTTTTCGTATCTGGAATTGACGTATTTCATCCAGTCATCACTCTTGTCGGGATAATCCAGATTCTCGGCAAAGCTGTGCCATCTGGTCTCCTTTCTTGCACCAAGATGTGCTATAACCGAAAGACATACCGTAAGCCTCTCCTTAAGCTCATATATGAACATAAGCTCATGCATATCCGATGCATATAAATCACCGGTCAGCTCTATCAGATGATTTATCTTTTCCTTTGCCAGCGCAAGCTGCTTGCCGTTGAACTGATAATGTGTGGAAATACCGCCTGCGTAGTTGTCCATGACCTTCTGCATGGCTTCCTCGATAGCCTCTGTTGTAAACATCTGAGACCTTTCAGTGAGGAAATGGTCGTACTCTGAAGCTTTTGCGTCAAGCGCCTTTTTCTCATCAAATGCCGATGTGTCAGGACTTCCGTCTGAGGTATCTGCATCAAGCTTTGAAACCATATCTATCGCAGCGATTTCACCCTCCACCATAGCTCCTGTAACGTATTTCTGTGGACATCCTCCTGCCACATCTCCTGCGGCATAGAGTCCGTGGATTGTGGTTTCACGCTCGGTATTTACCCAGTAGCCGCTCGCTGTGTGCCCACCTACGATATACGGTTCGGTGCCCTCTATCTCTACATTCTGCTCACTTGGATTCTTACCTGCCTCCACCCACTTGAGTGTCTGGCTTGGTGCCATGTTGAGATATGCCTTTCTTAATGACTCATCCTGCTGTGGAGAGATGCCCTCTGTCCTTAAATAGCAAGGACCTCTTCCCTCGAGATTTTCCATGACCGTTCCGTATACACGCTCTGATGTGGTAAGGCCGTATTTTGTCTCGTAAACCTCTCCAAGTGAATTGACCTGCTTTGCCCCGACTCCCTGTGCAATTGTTCCGGTCGGTGCAATTGTGTCCTTGCATCTGAGTGCGATAAATCTCATCTCAAAGGTAGTCATCTCAGCTCCGCTTCTTATGCCCATCGCATATCCTGCGCCTGTGTTGAAAGGTGGATACCACATCTTGTGCCTTGAAAAGCCCGGATTGTTTGGTCTGTATAAACCGGCCGCTCCGCCTGTAGCACAGAGCACCTTTTTAGCCCTGATTTCATAGGCTGTAGCATCCTCGATTGAAAATCCGTATGCACCCTTTATGGTGTTGTTTTCAACTATATAGTCCGTGATATTGATTCTGTTTATCACTGTACAGTCCGTAAGCTTTGATACAGCTTCTGCCAAAAGCGGCTTCATGTTCTCGCCGTTTATCTTGATATTTCGGTTTCCTCTTGCTACATACTCACCGTTTTCATCCTTTAATATGACAAGTCCAAGCTTTTCCATCTTGTCCGTCACACGGTTTAAGCCCTCTGACATAGTCATGAGTAAGTCTTCCCTTACTATACCGTCAGCATCCTTTTTTGCGTAGTCTACATAGTCCTCAGGCTTTCTGCCCTTTACTATGTATGCATTTATCGCATTGACACCTGCTGCAAGGCATCCGCTTCGCTTTATGTTCGCTTTCTCTGCAATTATAATCGAATAATCCGATTTCTCACGGATGGTGAGCGCTGCATAACAGCCCGCCGTGCCACCTCCTATTATGAGGATGTCCGTGTGTAGGATTTTTTTGTTTTCTATCTTCATTTATCTCCCTCTGCTTCCTCTTTCAATCACAAGCTTTAGACTATTCTTGTATCTAAATGTAGAATACATCCTGCTCCTGCATCTCGCTGTTTTCCATCAGGTATGTTTTCTCTTCGTCGAATATATACAGCCTGTAAATCAGCACATGTACTTTCTCGCCGACTGCTATCAGGTCCTTTTCAAGTGAGCGCTCGCCGACCACCTCGATGCCGTTTATGCTGACTGTGATATCCATCCTGTTTCCTCTGAATACCACATCTGTAACGATGCCCTCCTCTGCCGCTGACTGATAGCGGTCTAAGTTGCCGCTCTTTGATATCTTGATAAACTCAGGTCTGATTACCGCCTTGTCGGCATTTTCTATCCTGTCAAAGCCCTTTAGTCTGTCATAGTTTTCAACGACTGTGGTGTGTCCTATAAACTGCGCCACAAAAGGTGTATCAGGCGACTTGTATATCTCAAGAGGTGTACCCATCTGCTCTATCGTGCCATGGTTTGTGATAATGATTTCATCTGCCACCTCAACAGCCTCATCCTGGTCATGTGTGACGAAAATGCTTGTGATCCCAAGCTTTTCGACCAGCTCCTTAAGCCATGTACGAAGCTCACCTCGCACCTTTGCATCTATCGCGGCAAATGGCTCATCCAGTAAAAGCACCTGCGGATTCGGCGCCAGCGCCCTTGCAAATGCCACTCTCTGACGCTGTCCTCCGGAAAGCTGATTCGGATATCTCTTTTCAAGCCCCGATAAGCCTGTCATCTCAAGAAGCTTGGTAACACGCTCCTTTATGAGCTTTTTCGGCATCTTCTGAAGCTCCAGCCCAAATGCCACATTGTCGTATATTGTCATGTATCGAAACAGCGCATAGTTCTGAAATACAAAGCCTATGCCTCTCTTCGAGGCCGGAATATCATTCACTCGCTTTCCATCTATATATATGTCACCTGAATTTGGCGTCTCAAGCCCTGCTATCATACGAAGAAGTGTTGTCTTGCCACTGCCGGACGGACCAAGCAGCGCCACAAGCTTTCCCTTTTCCACTCCAAAGCTCACATTATCGGATGCCAGGAAGTCTCCGTATTTTTTGTATATATTTTTCATCTCAACGTACATATACGTTATCTCCTTCCTGCTTTCTTAGTACAGCAACTCTATAGCTGTCTGCCACATCGGTGTGTAAGCAGTAACAAATTTCATTAGTGTAAATCATATTTCCCATAAATTTCAGTGTAATTTTTTAAATTTGCGTTCAACTATATTTCTTGCAAAAAGAATGATTAATGCAATAATCAATAATATGGATGATACAGCAAATGCCGATGTTATCGAGCTGTCTGTGCCCGACATATACAAGGCATCAATCTCAAGCGGCAGTGTAAATGTCTCGCCTCTTGTCTTCGAAAGCGCATTTACCGCGCCGAACTCTCCGAGAGCTCTCGCCGTACAGAGTATGATTCCATAAATCAGGCTCCACTTCATCTGCGGAAGTGTTATTTTCCGAAATATCGTAAAGCCGGAGGCTCCCATCAGCGCTGCGGCTTCTTCCTCATCCTTTCCCTCTGCATTGAGCACCGGTATGATTTCCCTTGACACATACGGAAACGTGACAAATATCGTAGCAAGCACAACTCCCGGTATTGCAAAGGTGATTCTCACATTCGTGCCGAATATCTCATTGAACCATCTGATAACCGGATAAAACCACCCAAGCCGTCCGAAGGTCATAAGATACGCAAGTCCTACGATGACCGGAGAAATAGAAAACGGTATATCAATAAGTGTTGCAAGCACCTGCTTTCCTTTAAACGAAAATCTGGTCAACAGCCACGCTGTCCATATTCCAAAAAAGGTGTTGATAACTACCGCAAAAACTGTTGCTATCAAAGTCACCTTGAGTGCTGAAAGCACGTAGCTTGTGGAGATAGCTTTCAGATAGAATCCAAGCCCCTCCTTTAAAGCACTTGCCATCACAGAAAAAAGCGGAACTACAAGCATGACAAAAATGAAGAGCACCGTGACAGTGACGAGTATTATCTTTGTGATCTTTTTTCTTCTTTCAAGCTTTACCTGTTCGGTCATCGCATTGTGCTCCTTTCCTGTTTGTGTGCATCGCATTTGATTTATATGCAGCCTTCTACAACAAATTAGTGCGCTGTGACTGTTTAACCTGCACTATGTTTACAAATAGCAGCAGTAAAAATGATATGATAAGCATCACAAGTGCTATGGCAGTCGCACTGGCGTAATCTATATAGCTAAGCTTCTGCATGATGACGTAGGATACCACCTGCGTCCTGTGCCTTGCACTGTTGCCTGATATGTAGATGACGCTTCCGTACTCTCCTATGCCTCTGGCAAAGGCAAGACCAAAGCCTGTTAAGAGTGCCGGGCGAAGCTCCGGAAGTATTACCTTAAAAAATGTCTTAGAGGGTGTGGCGCCAAGCATATAAGCGGCCTCCTCATATGTATTATCCATCTTTTCAAGCACCGGCTGAACTGCTCTGATTACAAAGGGAATGCCTACAAAAACAAGTGCCACAACTATTCCTGTCTGTGTGTAAGCCACATCTATTCCAAGCTTGCCAAGGCCCTTACCAAAAAAGCCTGTGCCTGAGTACAGCTTTGAGAGCGTAATGCCCGCAACCGCTGTCGGCAGTGCAAACGGAAGCTCTATAAGTCCGTCAAGCAGCCATTTCCCGGGAAAATCGTACTTTACAAGCGTCCATGCCACGATGAGTCCAAATACCACATTTACGATTGCTGCGATAAATGATGAGGTGATGCTTGTGATAAAGGCATTCCTCACATTCTCCTTCATGATAAGTGCCACGAAATCACCCGGCGATATCTTTAGCGAATACACAAGCACTGATGCTAACGGAATGAGAACGATGACTGAAAGCATCGTGACCACTATTCCAAGCGAAAGATGGTAGCCCGGTATGACTCTGGTCTTTATGTTCTTTGATTTAGTTTTCTCTTTTGCTGTTTTATCAGTTGCCGTATATTTCATCGAACATTGCTCCATCATCGAAATATGTCTTGTAGGCTTCATTCCATCCGCCGTAATCCTCTATGCTCCAAAGCCTGATATTTAAATCAAACTTGTCGGAAAACCGGTTTAATATATCCTGATTGGTTGGTCTGTAGCCGCTTTCGCCAATCAGCTGCTGTGCCTCATCACTGTAGAGATACTGTAGGTATTCTTTGCTTACCTCTTGTGTTCCGTTGCTCTTTGCATTGTCATCCACAATAGCAACAGAGGGCTGTGCTAAGATGCTGACTGACGGATTCACTATCTCATACTTGCCCGGATATGAATCCATGGTCGTAAGTGCCTCGTTTTCCCACGCTATGAGCACATCTCCCTGACCGTTTTCCACAAATGTGGTTGTTGAGCCTCTCGCACCCGAATCCATAATTGTGACATTTTCATACAGCTTCTTCATAAACGATTTCTGTTCCTTCAGGCTGTCATAATTTGTCTTCGCATAGCTTAGCGCTGCAAGAAAATTCCAGCAGGCTCCGCCACTACTCTTTGGATCAGGCGTAATCACATCCACATTCTTTTTCACCAGGTCATCCCAGTCACTTATATGCTTTGGATTGCCCTTTCTTACAAGTAAAACGATTGTTGATGTGTATGGTGCCGAGCTGTCAGAAAACTCATCAATCCAGCCCTTATCAATTAAGCCTGTATTTTGTATCAGGTCTATGTCATGCTCGAGTGCCAGTGTGACAACATCTGCATTACAGCCCTCCACAACCGAGCGTGCCTGTGCTCCCGAGCCGCCATGTGACTGAATCACATTTATCTTTTTGCCGTGCTCGCTCTCATAGTAAGACTCGAATATTTTATTGTATTTCTCGTAAAACTCTCGTGTCGGATCATACGACACATTGGTTATGGTGACTGTGCCGTCATCCTTCCTGCCTGAGCAGCCTGTCAGAAGAAGTGACAGAATCATCACTGTCGACAGCAGTGCTGCCGTATATTTATGTATGTTTCTCATGTATATTTCTCATTTTTCATGTTACAGTTTCCGGCAAAGCAAGCTTATGCCGTCAGTTTATATGCCATTAGTTTACTGTAAAAAGCGGTGTGGACAGGTATCTTTCTCCTGTATCCGGAAGCAGCACCACGATATTCTTTCCCTTGTTCTCAGGTCTTTTCGCAAGCTCTGTTGCCGCATATATTGCTGCTCCTGAGGATATGCCAACGAGAAGTCCGTCGCTCTTTGCAACCTCTCTTGCCTTGTCAAAAGCGGCCTCATTCTCCACCGGAATCACCTCATCCACTATATCCATGCGCATGACCTTTGGAATAAAGCCTGCACCGATTCCCTGTATCTTGTGAGGCCCCGGTCTTCCGCCTGAGAGTACCGGTGAGCTCTTTGGCTCAACAGCTACTATCCTTACATCAGGATTATGGTCTCTCAATCCAAGCCCGGTGCCTGTACAGGTGCCGCCTGTTCCGACAGATGATACAAAGATATCTACCTTTCCATCTGTATCCTCCCAGATTTCCTGAGCGGTTGTAGCTCTGTGGATATCCGGATTGGCCTGATTCTCAAACTGCTGTGGAATAAAGGCATTGCCATAATGCTCTTTAAGTCTCTGCGCCTCATCAATTGCACCCTTCATGCCCTCACGCCCCGGTGTGAGCTTTATCTCTGCGCCAAGCGCTGTGACGATTTTTCTTCTCTCAACGCTCATGGTATCAGGCATGATAAGTATCAGGTGTAGTCCCTTTGAGGCTGCCACAAATGCAAGTCCGATTCCGGTATTGCCACTTGTCGGCTCTATGATTATTGTGTCCTGATTTATCTTTCCATCCTTTATGCCCTGTTCTATCATAGCTGCCGCCACCCTGTCCTTTACACTTCCGAGTGGATTGAAATACTCTAACTTTGCTATGATTTTTGCTTCAAGCCCAAGGGCTTTTTCATAATTGGTCAGTTCCAGAAGCGGAGTGTGACCTATCAGCTCAGTGAGCTGCTTTGCAATTTTTGCCATTGATATTACCTCTTTTTTGTTAATGTTTGTTTTGAGTATGTTATGAGTTTGAGCTTAGTTTGTATGGCTGGGATTTCCTACCATTCAAATATGATTTCTAAGTTATTGATATGTTACCACTAATTGATATTTTTGTAAATGTAATTAGGGTTATTAATATTTGTTAGCGGGCTATAAATTTTATTGATAGCAGATAGAATTTAATATTAAAAAAGAGTTCTATCATTCGCAGACACAAGGTCTGTGAAAAATAGAACTCTTTTGAGTTGTGCTTTAGCTACTCCTCCTGTTCATTTACCTTATCGGTTCTCGTGATATACTTGATGATATACTTGATTCCGACAAAGGTTCCAATCAGGATAAGCACTCCTATTATAAACGGTACTACCGGATTTCTGACAAAGCCTGCTATGATGTAGGTCAGGCATGATATGCCTGCCACAAGCACAGCGTACGGAAGCTGTGTGGACACATGATTCATGTGGTTGCACTGAGCTCCTGCCGATGCCATGATGGTGGTATCGGATATCGGTGAACAGTGGTCTCCGCATACTGCACCTGCCATGCACGCTGAGATTGAGATAATCATCATCGTATGGTTTGTGCCCGAGAAGATATTTACTACTATCGGTATGAGTATACCGAAGGTGCCCCATGAGGTTCCTGTTGCAAAGGCAAGGAAGGCTCCCACCAGGAATATGATTGCCGGGAACAGTCCAAGCAGTGGTCCCGATACTCCTCCCACTAAGCCTGCGACAAATTCCTTGGCGCCAAGGCTCTCTGTCATGGTCTTTAGTGTCCATGCAAAGGTCAGTATAAGTATTGCAGGTACCATTGCCTTAAAGCCCTCAGGGATTGAATTACAGCAATCCGTAAAGCTTAGTACCCTTCTGATTGAGTAAAAGCATATGGTGATTATCAACGCAAAAAAGCTTCCAAGCATAAGACCGATTGAAGCATCGCTGCCTGCAAACGCATCAACGAAGCCTGTTCCGTCAAAAAAGCCTCCTGTGTATATCATTCCGATGATACAGCTTATTATGAGCACAAGAATAGGAAATACAAGGTCTATAACCTTCCCCTTGCCCTTTATAACATCCTGCTTTACCTCCGCATAAGGCCTGTCTCCTGTGGTAAACAAATCTCCCTTTTTGGCATTGGCTTCATGCTTTGCCATCGGACCGAAATCCACCTGCAAGATAACAAGTGTAACCATAGCGATAATAGTAAAGAGTGCATAGTAATTGTATGGAATGGCCTTTATGAAAATAGAAAAGCCATCCTCTCCCTTTACAAAGCCGGTAACCGCGGCTGCCCACGATGATATAGGTGCAATGATGCATACAGGCGCTGCTGTGGCATCTATCAGATATGCAAGCTTTGCTCTTGAAACCTGATGCTTGTCAGTGACAGGGCGCATCACACTTCCTACTGTCAGACAGTTGAAGTAATCATCTATAAATATGAGTACTCCAAGTATTATAGCTGAAAGCTGGGCACCAATCCTTGTCTTTATGTGCTCACTCGCCCACTCTCCAAAGGCCGCCGAGCCGCCTGCCTTGTTCATCATGCTCACCATGACACCGAGCACGACTAAGAATATCAGTATTCCCACATTGTACGAATCCGATAGCACTCCAACAAGTCCGTCCTCGAATATGTGAAGCACTGATCTCTCAGCCGAAAAACCCGGCTGAAATGCATTTCCATAAAACAGTCCGCCAATCACTATTCCGACGAATAATGAGCTGTAGACCTCTTTTGTAATAAGTGCCAGAACTATAGCCACAACAGGTGGAACAAGCGCCCAGACTGTGGCATACATAGAAGGCACGTATTCTGCTGCCAGAATCATTATTTTCTCCTCCGTCTATCCATTATTCTCTATCTGTCAACCGCGCCGACAAGCTCTGAAATATCCTTTACTCCATACCTGTCCATATACTCTGCGATGCCATCCACTATCTGCTCTGTGGTCTTTGGATTTACAAAGTTTGCTGTGCCGACTGAAACAGCCGTAGCTCCGGCAAGTATCATCTCTATAGCATCGGCAGCATTTGTGATACCGCCCATTCCGATAATCGGAATATTGACTGCATGTGCTGTCTCGTAAACCATGCGCACTGCAACCGGATGAACCGCCGGACCGCTCATGCCGCCTGTCTTGTTTGCTAACACAAAGCTTCTTCTGTTTATATCAATCTTCATGCCTGTAATGGTATTGATGAGCGAAACCGCATCAGCTCCACCGGCCTCTGCTGCCCTTGCTATCTCTGCAATGCTTGTGACATTTGGAGAAAGCTTCATGATAACAGGCTGCTTTGCATATTTTTTAATCTCGCTTGTGATTGTTTCAACACCCTTTGGATCTGTTCCGAAGGCAATTCCGCCCTCCTTAACATTAGGGCATGAGATATTTATTTCCATCATATCAATAGGCTCATCTGCCAGACGCTTTACCACATCAAGATACTCGTCAAGCGAATGACCGCAGACATTTACCACAATCCTTGTATCAAACTGCTTTAAAAAAGGAATATCCCTCTTGCAGAAAAGCTCGATGCCGGGATTTTGAAGTCCGACTGCATTGAGCATGCCGCCGTACACCTCTGCTACTCTCGGTGTAGGATTTCCCTCCCACGGCTTATTCGCAACACCCTTTGTAGTGACTGCACCAAGTCTGTTTAAATCAACAAACTCGCTGTACTCTGCACCGGAGCCGAATGTGCCGGATGCAACTGTAACAGGATTTTTCCACTCAACACCGGCCACATTTACTGACATATTACTCATTACAGCTCCACCTCCTTCGCATCAAACACAGGTCCCTCTTTGCATATACGCTTGTTGTTCACATTGCTGTGAGCATCCTTGTCCTTTGTCTTGCATACGCAGGCAAGGCATGCACCGATTCCACATGCCATGCGCTCCTCCATTGATACAAAGCAGTCCATATCATGCTCTGCAGCGTAAGCCTTGAGTGCACGCAGCATAGGCATCGGTCCACATGCATAAATTACATCTGCCTCAAGAGCATTCTCCTTTATTGCATCGATGACATTGCCCTTTGTGCCGACACTGCCGTCCTCTGTGGCGACAAATGAAGCTGCCTGCTCCTTAAACTCATCAAGCAGGAAGGTATTCTCATCGCGATAGCCCATGACGATGTTCATATCGCATACTGCACCTGCCTGTCCCGGATTTTTTTCTTCACCTGATGTCTGCACAATGCCTGCATTTATATCCTTCGCAAGCTGCAGCATAGGCGGCACTCCGATTCCTCCGCCGATAAGAAATGCCTTCTTTCCCGGCTCTACTGTAAAGCCGTTTCCAAGAGGTCCTAAAATCCTTACCTTATCGCCCCTGACAAGCTTTGAAAACTCCTCTGTTCCGGTGCCTTCACCTGTCACACGGTACACGAGGCGGATGGTGTCATCATCTCTGTTTATGCCACAAAGGCTTATCGGACGCGGAAGCAGCTTACTCTTGTCGTTTGAGTAAACCGATACAAACTGTCCTGCCCTTGCTGCCTTTGCAATTTTGTCTGTCTTAAGTGTGAGGTCATAGATGCCATTGCCGAGTGAGCTCTGGTCAACTACAACTGCAATCTCCTCAAATTTCTCTGCCATTTTATCTCCCTGGTTTCGTTTGTTAATATATTAAGCTTTCTGAATGACTTATTAACGATTTGCAAGTGCTCCTGAGATATCCTCAATCATATCCTCAACTGCCTTGCGTGATGCATCTGCAAAATTCTCAGCTGTGATGCCCATATCCTTGTACTTATCCTGCTTGTATGCGCAGATGATTCCGCGTGATGAATTGACAATTGCACCAAGTCCGTCCTCATTGAAGAAATGAACAAGGTCTGCGCCCTTGCCTCCCTGTGCGCCGTAGCCCGGTACGAGGATGAAGCTCTTTGGCATTACCTTACGAAGAATCTTACCCTGCTCAGGATATGTTGCGCCGACAACCGCACCTACATAGCTGTATGAATCACCCATGCAGTCAGCTCCCCACTCTGCAACCTTCTCGCCTACCCACTCATATAATGGACGTCCGTCAATCATACGGTCCTGGAACTCTCCACTTGATGGATTAGATGTCTTTACAAGAATGAAGATACCCTTCTTCTCCTCCTTGCATACATCTACGAATGGCTTGATACCGTCTGTTCCAAGGTATGGATTGACAGTGGCAAAATCCTCATCAAAGGTAGAATAGCTCTTGCTTCCGATCTGTACCTTTCCAAGATGTCCTGTGGCGTATGCAGCCGATGTTGAGCCGATATCTCCACGCTTTACGTCTCCGATAACCACGAGATCCTTCTCATGACAGTAATCCACTGTCTTCTGGAATGCCTTAAGTCCCTCCACTCCAAACTGCTCATACATGGCAATCTGTGGCTTTACCGCAGGAATCAGGTCATATGTGGCATCCACAATAGCCTTGTTGTACTGCCAGATAGCTTCCGCAGCACCGGCCGGTGTCTCTCCAAGCTCATCAAATGCCTTCTTTGTGATGTGCTCAGGCACATATGAAAGCATCGGGTCAAGACCTACTACGATAGGTGCGTTTGTTTTCTTGATTTTGTCTACTAATTTGTTGATCATTCTTTCGTCCTCTTTATGCATATTTTATTATACAGACAGATATTGTGATTGTTAAATATCTGCATACAGTTATAAATATTTTATAGCATAAACTAAATTCTTGCAACCCAAAATATAATAGCAGGGAGTATAGTATTAATTTTTGCTATACTCCCTGCTAATTTCACCTTTACAGCTTCCATTTTTCTATCTCACATAGATGTTCTTTTGTCTTTTTATCGTAATTTATTCCAACAAGAAGTAAATTACCTTTATAATCTTTCAAGGCTTCCACATACTGTTTCGACTTTATCTGTGAAATTGCACCATCAACATTCTTATCATATTTCAGTTCAATAACAACTGCCGGCTTATCCAAATGACTCACTCTTGGAATAAAGCATACATCAGCAAAGCCTTTTCCTGTTGGTAATTCACGAACTATTGAGTAATACTCCCTGGCCGAATAAAATGCCAAATTAATTGTACAGCTTAAAGAATTCTCATCATTATACCGTAAAATAGATATCTCATTATGTGCCTTATCAATTCCGTCAGCAACCGCAGCACCATTCATATTCCACAAACTCTCAAGCAATTTTTGTGATGCTTTTATTGATTTTGATACTTCATCCCAATCCATTGTACTAATTGCATTGAGATATTCCTTTGACACCTCTCGATTTGGAATTGAAACTTCTTCCATCTCACTATCATATGTCAGGTATCCAAGATGTACTAAAAGTGTGAGCACATCATCCTTTGTGGCAAATGATGTCATGTCATTTTCAAATGTGCCTGTATTTATTTTCTCACTTTCACCAGCAAGCATTTTAATCACGGCATCTTTTAGGCCATCCATATTCATTTGGATGTAAACCTTGAGAGCCTCGTATGTTTCAGTCTGATTCCAATAAGTGCCAAATTTATGCTTTAGCATGGCTTCTACTACAGATTTCGGACTGTACATCGCATATTTTTTTACTCCATATTTGCTATGGGACACGAGCTTATATCCATTGTACCATGCCCTTGCCTCTTCAAAGCCCATATCATATCTGTCACACAATTCTCTGACCTCATCATCTGTAAAGCCAAAGTACTCTGCCAAAGCTCCCATATCTGTCATGGAATATTCAGTGAACATATTAAGCGCTGAATGTGAACCATATTTTTTAATCGGCAGTATACCTGTCATGTAAGCAAGCGCTATATAGTCCTTATCCTTAAGCCAGCCCCTCAAAAAATCAAGGTATTTCTTCTGTGCTTCTTTATCCTGCGTAAATTCTCTGAACAGACAATCCCATTCATCAATAAGAATCACAAACGGTCTGCCTGTAGACATAAAAACATCCTGCATTACTCTCACAATATTTGACTTGTCCCGAAAAATAATATCCTTACACTCTATTGAAAAATCATCCGTAATGTATTCGCATAACATTTTAAGCATATCATCAACACTGTGTGTAACACTCAAAAAATCCTGCATATTAATTTTGAGTACATCATACTTGTTAATATGCCTGTCATACGACTCATCATGACTTATTTTAAGGCCTTTAAATAAATTTTCTGCATCAGTCTTTCGACCATAATATGCTGAAAGCATATCCATGGCCATTGACTTTCCGAATCGCCTTGGACGGCTTACACACATATACCTTTGTAATGTATTTATACACTTATTCGTTTCTTTAATCAGACCGCTTTTGTCAACAAAAATCTCTGAATTTATCGCAAGCTCAAACGATCTTCCTGTCGGATTAACGTAAATGCCCAATCAATATGCCTCCCTGTTAATATGTTACTCTTTATTATACCTGCTATTTGCTAGTTTGCAACAATATTATCTGATGTATTATTTATAAGCCACGTTATTGCTATAAAAATAGACTTAACTACCAATTCTACAATAATGCAGCATATTATGATTGTATATAGGTTCATATGCTGATATTTCAATCCACACTCCCACGAAGGGAGCGACTTATTCTCAATAACAATCTTATTTTCTGTTTGAATTTCAATCCACGCTCCCGCGAAGGGAGCGACAGTTGACTTTAAAAACGTTTTAAAGTATCATAAGAATTTCAATCCACGCTCCCACGAAGGGAGCGACGATGCACCCACGCAATTACGAACTTGACAGCATATTTCAATCCACGCTCCCGCGAAGGGAGCGACAAAAGGACCTGTCCTTAAGATAGGCAAAGACATTATTTCAATCCACGCTCCCGCGAAGGGAGCGACACAGACGGCTGTACGGCTATTGTGCTTGCTACCATTTCAATCCACGCTCCCGCGAAGGGAGCGACGCAAACGACGTTGACTACTTCGCAGATGCATACATATTTCAATCCACGCTCCCGCGAAGGGAGCGACACAGCAACATTACGTGCTAGGCGGTCATTCGACTGATTTCAATCCACGCTCCCGCGAAGGGAGCGACAGCAATATTGCACAAAAAATTTGTTTATTTTTATACAATACCGACAATAAATATATAATAAAATAACAAGTAGAACTAAAACCCTATTATTCATTTTATTGTACAAATTTACAAGTTATTTCAGGTGCGAAACAACCGGTACATTCATGTTTACTTATCTTTCGCACCACATTTTATAATATCAATGTCTGATCAGCAGGAATTCCATGGTCAACACCAACATGTTCTATCTTCGTCTGATAACGATTCCCTAAATATATGGATCATGCGCTTTTTTATGCATAAGTTCGCCAATAACAGTATGTTCATTTTCAGCCCACTGTTGCTCAACATGAATAAGCGCCCATTGTCTTCTGCAAAATTTAAAATGCTGAATTCCAGAAATTATCAGATAATCATCTTGAGAATATTCCATTAAATCATCCTTTTCACTTCTACCGTATCAGGTATCTCATCATCATTAATAGCAACTGTATAATCCTGATATTTTCTTGGATATTGTATATCATCATTTTTATGCACTTCAACTGCATCAAATAATTTATAAGCAGGACAATCACCAAGCTCTTTACTATGCTTAAAAACAATAAGCTCACGAACTGCCATCTTTCCTCTTGCAGCAGAATGATCATTTTCAAACATGTTTATTATTGCATCCCATAACAGTTCCAAGTCTTCCTCAGAAAATCCAGTAACTTTTCTTGCAAGATTTGCTGAAATATAACCTTCTACACGATACAAGCCATATGGAACAATACTCTTTCTTCCCATCTCGTTACTCTTATTTTCAGCATCTTTTTCTGTTGCAATGGCAACTCTCGTAATAGTTACCTCCTGACTGATAACAGGATCAATACTTCTTGCAAATCCAAGCTGTACAGGACCTCTTACTTGCCCACAATTCAATGAGGCTTTGACAAAAGTTGTCATTACAGCACCAAATGCACGAATATCATAAAAGTTTCTGCACATATAATCCCTTAATTTTATATCTGCATTCTGATCTGACTTTTTTAGTTTTTTTAATGCTTCTGTAACCTTTTTATCTTCATCATCACTTATACCAAGACTTTCGCATGCCTCCCTGTCACTTCTGTTAAGAGGAACGTTCTCCTTAATATAAATTTTATATCCCTCTTCGTTCTCCTTCACAGTCTCTATGTAATTTCGAATCTTACGTTTTAAACATACATCAGTTACAATTCCTAATCCACTTTCCGGATCAATTCTTGGCATATTGCCAGCATCAGGGTCCCCGTTAGGATTTCCATTTTCCACATCAAATAAAACAACAAACTCATATCTGTTTTTAATAACTTCTCCCATTTATTTGTCCTCCTTTTTTTCATACTTCTTTTGCGTCTGATGATAATATCCCAACATAAATTTTCCTTGTTCTTCCAAAGATAATCTCCGTGGAAATAATACTAATTTGTCCATAAGGTTTCCTATTAATTTTTCATAAAAGATCTTAGAACCACTACCTTTTTCACGCTCAAGTTTTTTAATATGACTATTTTCCAATTTAAATAAAATTGGAAAAACAGATGCAGGCGTAGCGCATGCAGAATTAAAATACTTGTCTTTAATTGTCGCATTTATTCCATGAGTAGCCTCTTTTTGGATTGACTCCAAAACTGAAAATAATCTTCCCAATATGTATGCAGTATCATTGCATGTTTCTTCTAATCCCATATAGTTTTCTCCTCGTATTATATAGTAGTAGTTTTTATAGACCCTCTCCAAGGTCTTTACAA
>ERZ1034998.13-NODE-13-length-134437-cov-62.825691_pt1 | contig 134437 bp, 120 predicted proteins | sample MGYA00520621_ERZ1034998 | MGnify/ENA primary metagenome ERZ1034998 (study PRJEB33766, sample SAMN09781748) | gut metagenome | biome: gut microbiome | host: Homo sapiens | place: Madagascar | study: EMG produced TPA metagenomics assembly of the PRJNA485056 data... | reverse complement strand
GTTCGTTCTACACTTCGTTGCGGTCGGCGCTAAGCGGAAGTCCACCGGACTTCCAGCGCCCTCTCACGCACGTTATATAATAATAGGAATACTTGGTGATTCTCAGCCATTAAAAATGGCTTCCTTATTTTTTTCAAAGGAGATAATGTGGATTTTATGTTTTCTAAGGATGAAATTGTATAGAGTTGAAAATGTAATATAAATTAGGAGGAGTAAGGATTAATGAACTACTACATAAGTGACCTGCATCTGTTCCACGAAGCCTCAATTCGCTTTGATAACAGACCATTTGGCTCTTTGGATGAGATGCATGAAGCAGTTGTCAGCCGATGGAACAATAAAATAAACAATGGAGATACAGTATACATCCTTGGTGACATGAGTATGCGTGGTAAGAAAGAAGACCTCATATCGCTTGTTGCTACATTAAAGGGTAAAAAGATTCTTGTTAAAGGCAACCATGATGATGTGTCAGATTACAGATATAAGCAGCTCTTTTATGATGTATGCGATTACAGAGAGATACATGACTCATACGGTGGTAAGAATTATGACCTTGTGCTGTGTCACTATCCTATATTTTCGTGGAAAGGCATGAACAGAGGCACAATCCTGTTATACGGTCACACCCACAACAGTGCAGAGGACGTATATTTTCAAAAGTGTCTGGCTGGAATGGAAGCAAATAATTGCAGGCATGTAGGTGATAAGCCAATACAGGCATACAATGTAGGCTGCATGAAGCCATGGATGGATTATGAGCCAAGATGTTTGAAAGAAATTATCGAAAAGTATCATAATATAAAATGATAGTTTACTGATATATTAAAATACACTACTCTTTCATCATTGTTTTATATGGAAGACCAAAGCCTAAATATGGCATTATAATTAGTAAAATGGAGATAATGTGATGAACGAACAATGGTTTTTATTGGGTGATATACATGGCAGTGCACAGCCGGTTCACTATTTTTATCAAAAGAACAAGGATAGATTGAGTTTGGATTCATCAGAAAACTACATGATTCTGCTTGGCGATGTTGGTGCAAATTTTGCTCTCACTGGTCAGAGAGATCATAAATTCAAATCAGAGCTTTCAAAATTGCCATTTACTTTTATATGTCTAAGAGGAAATCATGAAGCCAGAGTAAAAACGGTTATGGACAAAAATCCTGATGGATGGGAAACAATATCAAAATATGATGGTTCCATATTTGTTGAGAAAGAATTCCCTCACATTGAGTATTTAGCAGACGTACCGGCAGTATATAATTTTAAGTCTTATAAAACTTTATCTCTGCCTGGTGCTTACAGCGTGGACAAGTACTATCGTCTAGCCAGACATTTGACGTGGTATGAGGATGAGCAATTAGATGAAAAAGAAATGGAACTCGGAAGAAAATTGTGCAGAAATGAGGCGCCGTTTGATTTAGTACTTTCGCATACATGCCCATATCTATATGAACCAACTGATTTGTTTCTTGCAGGACTTGATCAGAGCACGGTTGATTCAACCATGGAAAGATATCTCGGCGAGATAGAATTTAATTTGGATTATAAGAGATGGGCCTTTGGACATTTTCATGCCGACCGGCTGTATCCATGGGCTGATGGCAGACAGATGCTGATGCTATTCAACGAAAATGTCGTAGATCTGGATAAATTTATGCATATGACCGAAAAACAGTCGTTTAAAGATATTATTGCATAAAAGAGCAAATTTGACACAAAAGCCTAAACAGCATCAATTCTTTGCAGGAGCTTTATTCGTAAACACCACCATTCTTCCAGCATTGTTTTATATGGAAGCTCCAAAATTTGCTATTGTCATAAAGTAAATATTGATTGAGAAATTAGTGTAAAGCGGTTATAATTAAACTAAGAAATAATAATTTTCATAAAGTAATGAGGAAAGGCGGTGTATCACATGACTATGTTACAGGAGCAAGCTGTTCGGATGATTCAGGATATGTCCGATGAAAAAATGCGGACGTTTAAAGAACTGGTAGCGACAAGATATGAGGCAAAAAAATACTTGCCGGATGACTTTGATCCGGATGCAGAGTTGGAAGCCGCAAGAAAGGAAAGATATGATAGTATTGATTGATACGAATGTAATTATTGATTTTCTTGTTGCAAGAGAACCGTTTTATGATTCGGCTTTGCGCGTAATGGAGAAATGTGCTTCTGGAGAAGCCGATGGATACATGGCATTTCATTCTTTGCCTAATCTTTGGTATATTCTTAGAAAAGTTCCAGCAGAAACAAGAAGATTATGGTTAGAAAAGGTTTGTATGGTTTTAAAAGTAGCATGTGCGTCACAGGAAGCGGTCATGGCTGCTATTAAAATGGATAACTTTATAGATTTTGAGGACTGCTTGCAGGACAGATGTGCTGAGGAAGTTTCAGCAAATTATATAATTACTCGAAATACATCAGATTTTGAAGCTTCTGTGGTATCAGCTATAGAACCGGATGAGTGGCTGAAAAAAATTAATTAAACAAAAAATAACATAATTGAGGCACGGAGTATCAATTCCGTGCCTCAATTGTTTTATCCGGATTACCTTTCTGTTGTAAAATAAAGGGCGTTATTTCAGTGCAGATATAATTTTGAAATATGGCTTGAAAAGGCTGTAATATTTCAGACCATCTGTCTCACCGTAGCTCTTTGTGATGGCAGATCTTATGCCATTGAGATTCTTTGTTTTATTCCTGTTTTTTTCAAGAAAATCAACAAAATCTCCGGGATCATCAATATCACTATGAGCGAAAATTATACCTGTAAAACGCTCTACCTTCTTTTTACGCGTGAGCTTCTCAGGCGTATAAGAGTAGGATTTGTCTTTTATGGTTTTATAAATTGTCTGACCCTGTTTCATACCATAAACATGAACCAGCGTCTCATGAAGCTTGAGCAGATTGTCTTTTCCCATGCAGTTTAGGAAAGAATCTACCTCAAAATGGTCGAAGTCTTCGGATACTGCCGATACTTCAGAAATATCTGATGTATCAATGCTGTCCGTTGAGGATTTAGCATCATCTGCTTCGTTTTTATTTGAGCTGTTACCAGAACCGTTATGAGGTGTCTGTTCGTCAGTGAATGGTAAGTCATCATTAGTCATAAGCTTATCATTTGACGGTAAGTCATCGTTAGCCGCAAGCTCATCACTTAACGGTTCACTGTCTGTATAGCTGCTATGATTGCCATCGAAAAGTTCATTCAGATTATAAGACTTTGCAGTGATAGCATCATTATCATTATCGGTATCGATGTTTGTATCGATATTGGTATTTGCGTTATCTTCCTTAGACGGAATATCTGCGACCATCTGATACTTGATGTTTTTTCTTCGCTGGACAGCCTGTTTGCAGAAATTTACATTGAATCTGCGTACAGCGAATCCCTTGTCTTTCCAGAACCTTACAGCAGGGTCATAGCCTGTGTCATTGCTCATTATGATGTACTCATCAGCACATGACTCGGCTGATGCAGCATCACATTTGTTTTCACTGAATGAACCAGCGCATCCCATCAGATATCCCATATATGATACCAGCTGAAAATCAAGGGCATTCGTGCCCTCATAGGATTCCTCAAATCGGATATTTATTTTGTTATTTTCCATAAGTCTGATGACTGACATGTATGACATGTGAGGGGATTTCTTAGTGTAAAAAACTACGATTTCATCGTCCTCATCTGCCATATCAAACAGCATCAGCCAGTTGTCGTTGACATTTTCGCTGTCTACTAAAAAGTGTCTGATAATAATCACCATTAATCCGGACAAAAGTATTGTAGCATGTGTAGGAGAAAATGGCAAATAATATAGATTTAAGTAAATGTTAACAATACAAAGAGTGCAACATATGATATAATTTTAATATATTTTGAAAATGAAGGGGAAATAGAGTTGGCAGATATTGAAATAAATAAATCAGATATTGATGAAGTTAATGATGTGATACAAGAAACAGATGAAGAAGCATATGCGTTGGATTCTGAATTTACAGAGGAAAAGGAATATAAAACAGTACAGAAATATGACCTTGTGACGATTCTGTCGTATCTTATAGGTGTCAGAAATGAGATACTTGATTATATGTGCAGTGGTGAGTATGTGGAGCTTTTAAACAGCTTAAGAGAAAATAAAAATGCGAGGATACTCAGATATCTGTGTAAGGCGCGTACAGGTCTGCTGCGCAACTATAAAAAAACAGACAATGAAATAAAATATAATCTGGGTAATATAAACAGGATGGAATGGTTTGATGCAGAGAATATAAATAAGCTTGAGAGCTGGGAAGTGCATATTATATTGTATAATTCATCGGCTGACAAGTATTGCGTACATATTAACAAGCTGATAAATGAGCACGTGGATGCATGCAAAAAGCTTTTCCCAGACTGGGTAAAATGGGAGTATATCAGGGATTTGTTTGTCATAGCGGATTATGAAAAGCCAAAGAAGCTAAAGGCAGAGTTTACTGTCTATAAAGAGCACAGAAAAGAGTATCCATACGGGATGTACATTCACTGGCGCCCGGATGGCAGGGGAAATCTGCTCAATTCCGACGGACGTATATTAAAGACAATATACAGACAGCATGGTGATTATTTCAATGACGGTTCAAAATACAGGGATGCAGTGGAAGATACAAAGGAAAATATATATGAGTTTATCCGTGAAAGTATGCGTGTTGTGATAGTTGTGGATTGTGAAAATTCTGATGTATACAAGCTGTATGGAGTATTAAAAAACTTAAATTCTGAGCAAATGTCCAAAATAGAAAAAATTATACTTTATGATGATTATCATACATCCTGTGGATGGGACTGGCTGGAAAAATTCATACATATCCCTGTATTCCACGAGGAGGTGGAACGTGTGACAGACCGAAAGTCGCTTGTTGATATAAAGATGACTGCGGGAGTGTGTGAGGCGTATTATAAGGACAACATAGACTCGTTTATTTTGTGCTCAAGTGACTCGGATTACTGGGGACTTATTTCATCGGTAAAGGATGCTCATTTCCTCGTGATGTACGAATATAGCAAGTGCGGACAGTCAATCAAGGATGCACTTACAAAACGATGTATATTTCATTGTTCAATAGACGATTTCTATACAGGAAATGCAAGTGATTTAAAGAAAAAAGTCATGATAAGTGAATTGAAAAATCTGACAAATGATATTGTCGGAAAAAATGGCTGGGAGATGACAAGACAGATATACGAGAGGACTAAAATTACATCGACAGAGCGAGAAATGAAGGATTTTTACAATAAATATGTTAAGTCATTGAGGTTAAAAATTAATGAGGACGGAGTATTCGAGATTGTGGTCAATGAATATTGATTATCGTAAAACTGTTTTATGTAATTATTGTCGGTCACACATGTATTGTGTGAAGGTTAAGCCTTATTTTAGCGGAAAGAGTGGGAAAGTATGATGAAACCGATGCTTGAAATCTGCTGTGGCAGCTTTTCGGATGTGAAAACAGCATATGAAAATGGTGCAGACAGGGTTGAACTGAACAGTGCCCTATATATGGGCGGGCTGACACCTACACTCGCCAATTTAATATATGCAAAGGAAAAATGCAATATACCGGTAGTGGCAATGGTTCGTCCAAGGGGCGGCGGATTTTGCTATTCGGATGAAGAATACGACACTATGCTTATGGATGCAAAAATTCTTTTAGAGCATGGAGCAGACGGTATTGCGTTTGGATTTCTGACAGAGGAAAAAATGCTTGACAAAAAGCGCACGAAGGAAATGATAGAGCTCATTCATGAGTATGGCAGGGAAGCTGTGTTTCACCGCGCCTTTGACTGCATAGATAATCAGGACAGTGCAGCGGAGATGCTTATTAGGCTAGGCGCAGATCGTATCCTCACAAGCGGTGGAGCAGTAAATGTATGGGATGGCAGAAAACAGCTTAAGCATCTTCAAAATCAATATGGAAAAGATATTACGATTCTGGCAGGAAGCGGCGTGAATGATACCAATGTGAGAGAGCTTATCGAATACACAGGTATTATGCAGGTACACAGCTCGTGTGGCTCATGGAAATGTGATGTGACAGCAGCGGGCAATGCAGTAGATTTCTCGTATGATGAAGCGATGAAGAACTGCTATCAGTGTGCGGATGCAGGTAAGGTTAGGAAGCTTGCGGAAGAGGTAAGTGGAGAGGACAGAATCTGCTCGGCTTTGCACTTATGATTGTGAGAGATGAAATATAAAAATAATAAACTGTTTGATTGTACGATAATACAAGATTTATGTTATACTCTTTCCAATTACAAACAAATTGTACAGATATATAAGGAAACAGAGACATGATTAAAGGACTTAATATTAGCAAAAAGTATAAAAAATTTGAATTACAGCCTACATCAATTGAGATTGACAAAGGTGAAATTGTTGCATTGATTGGAGAAAATGGAGCAGGTAAATCAACATTAATCAAGTGCATGTGTGGAGTAATTGATGCAGATGAGGGACAACTTGAAGTAGATGGTCAGGTGGTAAAAAAATTAGATGATGTTTTGGTTCTTGGATTTATGAATCAGGATCAAAATGTTTACAATGAAATCAAAATTCGAGATTTGACGAATTTTGTAAAAGATGTAATGAAGAAAAAATTTGATCAGGAAGTATATTATTACTATTTTAAAGATGTATTTCAGTTGGATGATGATTATAAGATGAAAGAACTTTCAACAGGAATGAAGGTTAAATATTTTTTGAGTTTGGAACTCGCAAAGAATCCCGATTTATTGGTACTTGATGAACCAACCTCAGGATTAGATCCAATTGTTCGTGATGAAGTCTTAGATATTCTAAGATGTGTTGCAAAAGAAAAAAATACTTCCGTGTTATTCTCGTCACATATTACAGAAGATATCGAAAAAATAGCAGATAGAGTTATTTTCATAAATAATGGACGTATTGTATTACAAGGTGATAAAAAAGAAATAAAGAAAAAATATGTCAAGTTAAATCAGCAACAGTATGTTATTCTTGTGAATGCAGGGATGGCAAAAGAATGTGTTTCAATCCATGATTACTATATTGTGGATCGTGATTTGGCAATGACTTGCAATGTAGAAGTAAAGGAAGCTTTATTAAGCGATATACTTTCATATATGAGAAAGAGGAGTGAGGACTAATATGTTTGCATTAATTAAAAAAGATATTATATTTACAAAAAAATGGATTCTATTATCTGTAGTTTATGCAGTGGTGGCCACCTGGCTTATAATGCATGAAGGTGCTACAAATATTTTGTTCACATTTTTTTTAGTGCCTTTTTTTGTAACATCACTTCCATTTACTAAAATCATGAGTATTGAGGATAACAGTGATACACGTGATTTTATTCGAAGATTACCGGTATCAAAATATTTAGTTGTATTCTCGAGAGCAGTGTTTATTCTTTTTATGTTATTAATTTCTTCAATAAGCTTATTTGTTATACAAACAATTGGCTTTAATGTAGAATATAATACAGATATGCTAATAAAAATAGCTTCCATAATTTTGATTTTTTTGTTGTATTTTATGCTTCAATTAGGTGTTTTTTATAAATATTCATATCATGCATCACAATCAATCCTGGTAATTATTTCCTTTGCTGTAATAGTGCTTGGGTTTATAACAGAAAATATAGATTTAGTGAAATATTTTAAGAATTTTGATTGGTCGATATTGTTATTTATTATGGCTATAATAAATGTGGTAGTTTATTTTATTGATACCAAATTGTATGCAGGAAAATAATTATAAGTATGGCTCGATTACTTTACTGAGCATCAGAATATAGGAATGCCTTGATGTTATTGGAGAAATTGGACATATATGTGCTCGTATACGATAATGAGCATATAGCGTTTTGTCCCCAACAACCAAATCTATTTGACATTTTTGGTACACAGGAATAAAATAATATCGTTGATTTTGCATTTTGTTGACTGTATTCCGACATGATGCTACTATTTGTTCGTAAACAACAAATAGCAAATAAATAATGACATGAGGTTTTAGCAAAGGCGCTAAGGTGTATTCCTTAGTGCCTTTTTTAGCCGGAATATGCGTGGCTAAAGCTATGAATACTTAGGTCATATGGAAAAGAGGAATACAGTATGAGCAGCACAAAATTATTTAAAAACGTAAGGCTTAAGGGTCAAAAGGAGCTTACTTCAATTCTTGTGGAGGATGGAGTATTTAAGAAGATTTCAGCAGATTTACCGGAGCAGGCAGGCTGCGAGGTCATTGATTTGCAGGGACAGCTTGTCATTCCACCGTATGTTGATCCGCATATGCATCTGGACTATGTATTTACTGCAGGGCTGGGTGAGGAGAATGGCTCAGGAACCTTGTTTGAGGGCATTCAGCGCTGGAGCGAGTCAAAGGGACATATGAGTGTGGAGCAGATGAAGGAGCGCATATATAGTGGTATCAGGAAAGAGATGTTGAATGGTGTGCAGGCAATCAGGACTCATATTGATGTCACAGACCCGACATTTACAGGGCTTAAGGCAGCTCTTGAGGTGAGAGATGAGGTAAAAGATATTCTGGATTTGCAGATTGTGGCTTTTCCACAGGAGGGCATGTATGCATACAAGGGTGGTGATGAGCTTGTAGAGGAGGCTCTCAAGATGGGAGCTGACTGTGTCGGTGCCATACCACACTTTGAGCTGGCCAGGGAATTTGGCGAGAAGTCCGTACACAAAGCTATCGAGCTTGCGGTAAAATACGATAAGCTGGTCGACGCACATTGTGATGAGACTGATGATACTCAGAGCCGCTTCCTTGAGCTTTTGAATGCCCTTGCCCTGATGGAGGGGATTGGCACCAGGACTACGGCGAGCCATACATGCTCATTCGGCTCAGCGGACAATAGCTATGCCTTCAGGATGATGAAGCTCTTCAAGAAGTCAGGTATCAATTTCATTTCATGCCCTACAGAGAATGTATATCTTGAGGGACGTCAGGATACCTATCCAAAGAGAAGGGGAATCACAAGGGTTAAGGAGCTGCATGACAATGGTATCAATGTCTGCTTTGCACAGGATTCCATGTCAGACCCATGGTATCCGCTTGGAAACGGCAATATGATGATGATTCTTGATCATGGCATTCATCTGGCTCAGATGATGTCTCCGGAGGAGATTACAAATGATTTAGACCTTGTTACCACAAATGGAGCCATCACCATGAGCATCACCGATCGCTATGGTATCGAGGAGGGCAAGCCTGCTAACTTTATCGTGCTCGATGCAAAATCAGAATTTGAGGCAATATGTGAGAGAGCAGGAATCACTGCTTCTGTCAGACACGGTGAGTATTTATTTGAAAAAATCCCGGCAAAGGTTACAGGAGCAATCGACCTGCTGAAATAAGAGGTAATAATTCATGTTTCAGTGCAAGGATTTACTTTCGCTTACGACTTTGTCGCAGGCGAAGGTTATCGCCGGAAAAGGCGGTATGGAAAAAGGCATCAGGTGGTCTTATAAGGCAGAGAATATCAATTTTGAGAAATGGGTGCGGGGAAAGGAGCTTCTCATAGTGAGCAGCCCTGTCACGCAGAGAAAGAATTTTGATTTGTACAAGACAATAAAGAAAGCGATAGAGCTTAATATGTCATGTGCGCTTCTGCTGGTTGGAGAAAGCTATGTGACGCAGATAGATGATAAGGTAATTGATTTAGCGGAAAAGAATGATTTTCCGCTTTTTACCATGCCCTGGGATGTGCCGCTTTTGGACTTTTTTGAGGAGCTGGGGCATGCGATTTCATATCTGGACGACAGAAAGGATATAGAGGACAGTCTGCTTGCCGAGATTATTTTTGGAAACAGCATTAATACGACAAGCATAGAGCAGAAGTGCATCCAAATGGGGTATGAGAAAAGTGTGCTTAAGCAGGTGTTTGTACTGCATATAGCAGGCAATACAATAACCAATGATCAGATAAGGAGCTATGCGCAGACCTTAAAGGATTATTTCAAGACTGCTGATTATCAGGCGATTGTATCGTGCTATGGAGACAGAATAATCGGTTTCATGAATGATTGCACGGACAAAAGAGATGTAATTGTGGATATTTTCACGAAATTTGATGCTTTTTTGAAAAATGAGTACAGTGATATATGCTATACACTTAACATAGGTGAAAAATGCGATAATATCTCAAAGCTTCAAAAGAGCTTTCATGAGACGTCAAAGACCAATTCTGTGCTTGAGCATATAGGCAGGACGAATGAGATTGTCTTTTATGATCAGATGGGCTTTTACAGGATGCTCATGGCATATGAGAATACCGCACCTATGAAGAGGTTTGCGGATGAGGTGCTTGGTGAGATAATCGCATATGAGAAGAAGGCTCACACGCAGCTTATGGAGACTATGTGGACGTATTTTGAGTGCGACTGCAATCTGCAGAGGACTGCGGATAAGCTTTTTTCACATAAAAATACTGTGAAGTACAGGCTGCAGAGAGTTGAACAGCTCACAGGCAGAAGCTTTGCAGACCGCTTTGACAGCCAGGAGCTGTATAATGCGCTGATGATTTATTATTATCTGGAGTGATAGGACTTAGAGTAATCACGCTGGAAATTCATCAGATGCTGACTCGACTTGCTTGACTTGAGTTATCAGGTGGATTTGTTACATAGAAACAAAATCGCAAGGCTGGCTTTGTTTACATGAGACGAAAATACAGCCAAATTTACTTGAGCTATTGATTTGACAGGCAGATAAATATAATATGTGTTCAACGAAAGGCAACGGGGCCGGAGGATAAGAATCCTTCGGCCCTTTTTGCAGTATATGATGCCTGGAAAGAGAGGAATATAAAGATTATGAGCTATGGACTGATTGCAACATTGATTGTAGTGGCGATTGTTGTCGGTGCAATCACAACAAAAAAATGTGAGGCTTTCCTGATTGCAGGATCTATGGTGGGAGCAATTGTTCTCTGGAAACAGGATTTCCTGTCAAAATGGGTAAGTACACTTGAGGGTGTGATGAGTGATGAGGCATATGTCATTTTGATATGCGGACTCTTCGGAAGTCTTGTCGCTTTGCTTACTGCATCAAAAGGAAGCTTTGGTTTTACAAAGATTGTGTCAAAGCTTTGTAATTCAGAAAGAAAGACACTTTTTACCACATTTATTTTAGGAATATTGATTTTCGTGGATGATTACCTTAATGTTTTATCAATAGGAACAGCTATGAAGGGCACATACGATAAAAAGAAGGTGCCAAGAGAGGCTCTTGCATATCTGTTAGACAGCACCGGTGCTCCGGTCTGTGTACTGATTCCGTTCTCTTCATGGGCAGCGTATTTTGGAGCTATTTTCCTCCAGCAGGATTGTGTGAAGAAGCTTGCAGGTGGAAGCCTGATGAAGACATATATGATGGCAATTCCATATTGTGTTTATCCGATTGTGGCACTTTTAATAGTATTCCTTTTTTGTATGGGATGGTTTCCAAAGCTTGGCGGCATGAAGAAAGCATATGAGCGTGTTGCGGCTACAGGAAAGACATACAGTGATATAAGCAGAAAATACAATATAGGTTCTGAGTACGGCGAGGACGAGGGCAGAAGTGTATGGTATTTCATCATTCCGCTTGCTATACTTGTAGGTGTGGCAGTTGCAACAGGAGATCTGGTTGTTGCAGCGGTTATTGCGATAATTGTTTCTATGGTATTGTATATCGCAGGAAGGATTATGACATTCTCAGAGTTCTGGGATACATTTGTAAAGGGATTTTCGGATATGCTTCCGATTATCATTTTACTTATATCTGCACTTACATTCCAAAAGATTGCAAGTGAGATGAAGATGACAGAGTTCTTTGTAGATATATGCAAGCCGTTTATGGCAGGAAGCGTATTCCCGATGATTACATTTATCATTGTAGGACTTCTGGCTTTCATGATTGCAAATGCATGGGGTGTATGTACACTTGTAGCACCGGTGCTTTTACCGCTTGGAGCAAGTGTCGGAGCAAATATCGTACTTGTTATGGCAGCTATTCTTTCAGGCTGCGCATTCGGAAACCATGCATGCTTCTACTGTGACACAACAGTACTCGCATCAAACGGAGCAGGAATTGACAACCTTGAGCACGCAGGCTCACAGCTGCCGTATGTGTTTATCGGAGCAGGTGTTTCTATAATTGGTTTCCTGATTCTGGGATTTGCGATGTAGCAGCTATACTGATATGTTAAGTAACTATAATTGTGAGATGATAACCCGTCAAAAGAAAAGGAGTACAGTATGGACGATAAAAAATATGTTGTAACAATAGCAAGGCAGTTTGGCAGTCTGGGACGTCCGATTGCCATGCGTATGAGCGAAAAGCTTGGTATAGAGTTTTATGACAGGGACATCGTGGAGGAGGCTGCGAAAAAGCTCAATCTTCCGGTGTCAAAAATCAATGAGATAGAGGAGAGCGCAAAGAAAAAGGTACATTCAAACAGCTTCAGAAGGATGATGTATCCGCTTGGCACACAGGCTGACGAGCTGCAGGATAAGCTCTTTGAGGCACAGCAGAATATCATCAGGTTTCTTGTGGAAAGAGAGTCATGTATTATAGTAGGACGCTGCTCTGATTTTATCCTGGCGGATGAGCCGAATCTTCTTAGAATATATATTTACGCGCCATATGAGGAGCGTGTGAAGAACTGTGTAAATGACCTCAATATGGATGAGACTGAGGCCAGAAGGATGATTAAGGCTGTAGATGAGGCGAGGGATCATTATCATATGCACTATGCAGGCTTTTTGCCAAACGACCAGAGATTCAAGGAAATCATGATTGACAGCAGTATGCTCGGTACAGAAGGCACAGCCGACTATCTGGTTGATGCCGTAAAGAGAAGATTTGGACTTGAATAATACATATACAATTAAATACCGGATTGTGTTATAATATGTCTGTCGGCGGATTCGTCGGCAGACTTTTTTTAAGGAGAGTAAAATGAGAGTATTAACAGATTTAGAGCCAAAGAACGTTTTTTCATTTTTCGAGGATATATGCAGTATTCCTCATCCATCATACAAGGAAGAGAAAATCAGTAATTATCTGGTGGAGTTTGCAAAGGCAAGAGGCCTTGAGCATTACCAGGATGAGCTTCACAATGTGATAATCATAAAGGAAGCATCAGAGGGATATGAGGATGTGGAGCCAATCATACTGCAGGGGCACATGGATATGGTTTGCGAGAAGGTACCTGACTGTGATAAGGATATGGACGAGGAAGGCCTGGACCTTTTGATAGATGGTGATTTTATCTCGGCAAAGGGCACTACACTCGGTGGAGATGACGGTATCGCGGTGGCATATGCGCTTGCTATTTTGGACGATGACAGCCTGTCACATCCACGCCTTGAGTTTGTATGCACTGTATGCGAGGAGGTCGGCATGGAGGGAGCCACAGGCATCGATGTGTCTATGCTTAAGGGTAAGAAGCTTCTTAATATGGACAGCGAGGAGGAGGGCGTGATGCTCGCAAGCTGCGCCGGTGGATGCAGAGCCGATGTGAAGCTGCCTGTAAAGAGAGAGATAGTAAACGGAACAAAGCTCACTGTGAGCTTATCAGGTCTCACCGGCGGACACTCAGGCTCAGAGATTGATAAGGGAAGGGGCAATGCCAATGCTCTTATGTCCAGATTGCTTCGCGACGCATCGGCACCTGTAGCTATAGCTTCTATAGATGGCGGCAGAAAGGATAATGCTATTCCAAGAGAGTGTACTGCACAGATTATTGTAGCACCTGATGAGGCTGCGGCAGTGAAGGCTTCGATAGAACAGGCAGCAGCTGAGATTGCGGAGGAGTTTAAGGCATCTGATCCAGACCTTAAGCTTACTGTGTCAGAGGAGACTGACTGCAGTGAGTCAGCTATAAGTGCAAAGGACAGCGCAAGGGTTATCGCACTTATCGAGGCACTGCCAAACGGCATCATCAGAATGAGCCGGGAAATAGATAAGCTTGTTGAGACCTCGCTTAATCTGGGAGTTTTAAAATCAGACGATGCTGCTGTCACTTTAAGATACGCAGTCAGAAGCTCTGTCGGTGTGGCTAAAAAAAGCCTTAAGAACCAGCTTGTCTGCATAGCAGGCGCTTTTGCTGCAGAGGTTACATTTGAGGGTGATTATCCTGCATGGGAGTACAAGAAGGACTCAAAGCTCCGCGAGGACATGGTAAGGATTTTTGAGGAGATGTATGGCAAAAAGCCTACAGTTGAGGCTATTCATGCCGGTGTCGAGTGCGGACTTTTGAGCGGCAAGATTGAAGGACTCGACTGTATATCAATGGGACCGGACATGTATGATATCCATACGACTGAGGAGAGGCTTTCCATATCCTCTGCAAAGAGGTCATATGAGTATATACTCAGAGTGATTGCGTGCAAATAAATAGTTATTCAAGGCTTTTGATAAAGGAAAGAGGTGTCATATGATACCTCTTTTTAAATGCCCTGTGAAAATAGCTCAGATTGTGAAATCCGACAGACAGTGAGACATCTAAAATTGAGGTGTTGCCGCGCTCAAACTGTTCCACGGATTTTTCAAGACGCACATTGTTGATATACTGCACGCAGGTCATGTTCATGTGTTTTTTGAAGAAACGCATGAAGTGGTATTCACTGAAATAGCAAAGCCCGGCAAGCTCTGAAACCTGGATGCTTTCGGCATAGTGCACCTCGATGTAATCGAGCACATTTTTGAGCTTATCGGAGGATGTGTTGACACCAAAATCAGCATTTTTTTCACTGTATTGCAGCAATAGAAATATTGCCTGAAGCAGAAATGCCTTTAGAGCCAGCTCATAGCCGAATTCCTGACCGGAGTATAGATTTGTTATGCGCATGAAGCATTTGTGAAGGGATGAATATGCAGGATGCTTCGGTGCAATCAGGTAAGGCATGGCAAACTCATGGTTGATTAGCGGAGTCAGATATCTTGAAGAGCATATATCGGTATTGTTTCCACCTAAAAAATTGATATGGAATACATACGTTTCCGAGTAAAATTCGTCGCAGTCCCTTATTGAAATGGAATGCAGCAGCAGTGGCGGGATAAAGATGATATCGCCTTCCTTTGCTTCATATTCGAGCAAATCAATCTGATAGGTGCATGAGCCCTTTGTAATCAGTGTGAGCTCTGCCTCATCGTGCCAGTGTGTAGTGATGACAGGGTAATCTGCTGCAAGTCTTGTTATATATTTCTGAACTGGGAAAAATACTTCTCCGTGCTTTGCGTTTTCTTTCTGCCCGAGGGCAGGCGGATTATTGTTTTTCATATTGTTGTTTCTCCATAGCTTTTAAAACTATACCCTTTAAAATTATAAGAGCAGTATTGTGTTATAAAATGAAAAAATATTGCAAGAATTTATACTAAATACTTTCTATAATAGCAGTATAATACATCAAGGCGAAGTGCTCAAGCTGTAAATGAGTGCAAAATTTATGATTAGATAAGAGGTACACATTATGGAGAGAAAATGGTGGCATGACAAGGTGGCATATCAGATTTATCCAAAAAGCTTTCTGGATACAAACGGTGACGGAATAGGAGATTTAAGAGGTATCATTTCAAAGCTGGATTATTTAAAATCGCTTGGAATTGACATCATATGGCTGTCTCCGATATATAAATCGCCATTTGTGGATCAGGGCTATGACATATCTGATTACTATGCGATAGCTGAAGAGTTCGGTACTATGGAGGAGTTTGATGAGCTCCTTGCCGAGGCAAAGAAGCGTGATATGCACATCATCATGGATCTGGTAATAAATCACTGCTCGGATAAGCACGAATGGTTTCAAAAGGCACTTAAGGATCCGGATGGAGAGTATGCTGATTACTTTTATTTCAGAAAAGGTAAAAACGGCAATCCACCGAGCAATTACCGCTCTTATTTTGGCGGAAGCTGCTGGGAGAAGGTGCCGGGCACGGACAAGTATTATCTGCACATGTTTGCGAAGGAGCAGCCGGATTTAAACTGGGAGAATGAAAAGCTAAGACAAAAGCTTTATGAGATGATTAACTGGTGGCTTGATAAGGGCTTGTCAGGATTTAGAATAGATGCGATAATCAATATAAAGAAAAATCTCGATTTCCCTGATTTTGAGCCGGATGCAGAGGACGGACTGGCTGCCTGCTACAAGATGGTTGAAAGTGCAGAAGGTGTCGGAGAGCTCTTAGAGGAATTAAAGAACAATACATTTAAGAAGTATGATGCATTTACGGTTGGCGAGGTATTCAATATGAAGCCTGAGGAGCTGCCGGAGTTTATCGGTGAGAATGGGCATTTTTCAACGATATTTGATTTTTGTGCGCAGTGCTTAAGTGATGGAGAGCACGGCTGGTATGATGCTCCAAAAATTGATTTTGACACATGGAGAAAGGCCATTCTCAGTTCACAGCTTGAGACAGAAAAGTACGGCTTTAAGGCCAATATCATAGAAAATCACGATGAGCCGAGAGGCGCATCAAGATTTTTACCGGAGTATGCACAAAATCCTGCCGGAATCAAGATGCTTGGAACCGTCAGTGTACTGCTTCGAGGCATTCCGTTTATATACCAGGGACAGGAAATCGGTATGCAAAATGCTAAATGGAACAGCATAGATGAGTATGATGATATCAGCACAAAGGATCAGTACAAGGCAGCACTTGCAGCAGGCTTATCAAAGGAGCAGGCACTTGCAGCCTGTGGAAGGATGAGCAGGGATAATGCAAGGACACCTATGCAGTGGAGTGATGAGGCAAATGCCGGTTTTACCACAGCAAAGCCATGGCTTAAGGTCAATGAAAACTATAAGGCTATCAATGTTGCGGCGCAGGAAAAGGATCCTTCATCTGTTTTGAACTATTACAGAAGGCTTGTGGCACTCAGAAAGTCAGATGAATTTAAGGAGCTGTTCACCTACGGCAGATGTGTTCCGGCATATGAGGATACAGAGGGCATCATGGCTTATTACAGAGAGGATGAAAATAAGCGCGTGCTGGTTGTGGCAAATTTTGGAAGTAAAGAGGCACAAATCAGGCTGGATGGCAGTGTGAAAAAGGTGCTTTTGTCCAACACAAATGATGCTGAAAAGAGCACTGTTTCAGTGGGAGCATCCGAGCTTAAGCTTGAAAGCTGTGAGGTTTTGGTGGTGCTTGTAAAATAGCATAATTTGATACAGCATTAAAGAAACTAGGCTGAATTTTTACAAAAAGAGACAGCTAAAAGAGATAACAAAAAGAGATAACTAAAAGAGATAATGAAGAGACAAGGAGGGCATAATGAGCAAAAACAATAATGAAAAATGGTGGAAAAAGGCGGTAGTTTACCAGATTTATCCAAAGAGCTTTCAGGATTCTAATGGAGACGGCTTTGGTGATTTACAGGGTATCATCAAAAGACTTGATTATCTTGAGACTCTTGGAATCAATGCAATATGGCTTTCGCCGGTATTCAAATCACCGCAGGCGGACAACGGTTATGACATTTCGGATTACAGGGATATTGATCCGACGTTTGGCAGTCTCGATGATATGGAGGAGCTCATAAACGAGGCAAAGAAGCACAATATAAGGATTATGATGGATCTTGTCTTAAATCATTCTTCAAACGAGCACAGGTGGTTCAAGGAGGCTAAAAAGAGCAAGGACAATCCATACCATGACTACTATATTTGGAGAGACGGAGATGAAGGCGTGCCGCCAAGTGATATGAAGGCTTGTTTCGGTGGAAGCGCATGGGAATATGTGCCGGAAATCGGACAGTATTATTTCCATCAGTTTTTACCGGAGCAGCCGGATTTAAACTGGGAGAATCCAAAGGTCAGAAGAGCAATCTACGATATGATTCTCTGGTGGATGGACAAGGGAGTCGGCGGCTTCAGACTTGATGTAATCGACCAGATAGCAAAAGAGCCGGACAAGAGAATCACCATAAACGGACCAAGGCTTCAGGAATATTTTAAGGAACTGAGCAGGGAGACATTCCAGAAGGGCGACCTGATTACCGTAGGTGAGGCATGGGGCGCAGACACAGAGCGCGCAAAGCTTTACAGCAATCCGGATGGCAGCGAGTTTTCTATGGTGTTCCAGTTTGAGCACATAGGGCTTGACCAGAAGGAGGGCAGCGAGAAATGGGACCTTGCACCGCTTCCGTTTAAAAAGCTCAAAAAGATAATGGCTCACTGGCAGAATGAGCTCTACAACTGTGGCTGGAACAGTCTGTTCTGGGACAATCATGACCTGCCGCGTATCGTGTCAAGATGGGGCAATGACAGGGAGTACAGAGTGGAATCTGCAAAAATGCTGGCTATATTGCTGCACGGCATGCAGGGTACACCATACATCTATCAGGGCGAGGAGCTGGGCATGACAAATGTACAGTATGATATCGAGGATTATAAGGACTGCGAAATCATAAACATGTATCATGAGCGCCTTGAAAAAGGATACTCAAAGGATGAAATCATGAAGTCCATTTACGCAAAGGGCCGTGACAATGCAAGGACACCTATGCAGTGGGATGACTCGGCAAATGCCGGTTTCACCACAGGAACACCTTGGATAAAGGTAAATGACAATTACGACAAAATAAATGCCAAATCACAGGTGGATGACCCTGATTCAATCTTTAGCTGCTACAAGAAGCTTGTTCAGCTGAGAAAGGATTATCCGGTATTTGTTGATGGTAAATTTACACTTTTACTTGAGGATGATGAGAATATTTTTGCATACAGCAGAAAGAATGAAGAAAAAACCATGATTGTTGTGTGCAATTTCTTTGACAAGGAGATACCAATGCCGCTTGCAAAGGAGTGTGAGGGCATGGAGGTGCTGATTTCAAATTATAAGGATACCTCTGATATGTCAGTGCTCAGACCTTATGAGGCCAGGATGTATATACGATAGATAAAATTGATACCGCTTGTTTTTATAAAGGTGTTTTATAAAAGCAGGCGGTATTATTGTATTTTTTAAGGATAATGTATATAATAAGTTACCGAAAAAATTCAAGGGACGATGAAAGGAACCAATTCCATGTACGATATAATAATAATAGGCAGTGGTCCGGCAGGACTGTCTGCAGCAATATATGCAAAGAGAGCCAATCTGAATGTGGCAGTAGCAGAAAAAGAATACGAGGGGACAGGCCAGATAGCCGAGAGCGGAAATGTGAACAACTATCTGGGGCTTCCCAACATAAACGGATATGACCTGGGAGAAAAATTCAGGGAGCATGCAGTGTCTCTTGATGTGGAATTTATCGAAAAAGAAGCAGTGCAGATAGAAGCAGTGCAAAATGGTGAGAAAGAAGAATCAGTGATATACAGAGTGAAATTCGATGATGACACGATAGCAGAGGCAAGAGCGCTCATCTATACTGCAGGAGCATATCCGAGAAAGGCAGGAGTGCCGGGAGAGGATGAGTATACCGGAAAGGGAGTATCCTACTGCGCAATCTGCGACGGAGCCTTCTATAAAGGAAAGACAGTCGCAGTGCTGGGCGGAGGAGATACCGCTTTGGATGATGCATTATATCTGGCCGATATATGTGAGAAGGTCTATCTGGTTCACAGAAGGGACAGCTTCCGCGGTGCGCAGAGCACAGTAGAGCTCTTAAAGCAGAAAGAAAATGTAGAGCTTGTCCTAAACGAAACAGTGACAGAAATATATGGAGAAAAGAAGCCGACAGGCATAAAGCTTAAAAGTGGCAGGACACTGGCTGTAGACGGAGTATTCGTGGCATATGGCTCAGTACCGCAGTCAGAGCTTATAAAGAATCTGGTGCAGCTTGATGAGAGAGGATATGTAGTGGCAGGTGAGGACGGCATCACATATGCTGCAACAAAAAAGGGTGACCATGATAGAAGCGTCCAGCCGGGATTGTATGTGGCGGGAGATGTCCGCACCAAGACACTGCGTCAGGTGGTAACCGCAGTATCTGACGGAGCAAATGCCGCAACGACAGCAGCAGAGTATTTAAGGGATATTAATGGTTATAAACAAAATATATAACCACGCACAAATAATTTGTATAACTGATAGCATTGACTTTCAACACACACGTTTGTATAATAATCTCATCAATTCCTAGTAACACAATAGATTATGTAAGAATTAACGAGAAGAAGAAAACAATGAGATTTAATACAAGCTTACTTCATGCCGGCGTGACAAAAGAGACAAATGGCTCTACACTGCCACCGGTATATCAGACAAGCGCCTTCGAGCAGGAGAGCGCGGCAGATCTGGAAAAAATATTTGAAAACAGAGCTCCGGGCTACTGTTACACAAGAGTTGCCAATCCTACGATTACAGCTTTTGAGAACAGGATAACAAAGCTCGAGGGAGGAATAGCATCGGTGGCATGCGCATCAGGCATGGCGGCACTGATGAATACCTTCTTAAATATACTAAGCAGTGGAGATGAGCTCATCTCAAGCGCCAGCCTCTACGGTGGCACAATAGATTTATTCCATGATCTTGAGGCCTTCGGCATCACAACCAAGTATGTCGAGAACAACAACTGGCAGCAGATAGAGGACAGCATCAATGAGCATACCAGACTGATTTTTGCAGAGACTATCGGTAATCCATGTCTGGATGTCACAGATATTGAGAAGCTTGCAGAGATAGCACACGTACATGATATACCGCTTGTAGTTGACAATACCACATCGACAGCTTACCTGATACAGGTTTTAAAGCATGGAGCTGATATCGTGGTCAATTCATCTTCCAAATATATCAATGGAAGCAGCAATGCAATCAGTGGTATTCTGACAGACTCAGGTAAGTTCAAATGGGACAAGAACAGATATCCGGGTTTTGCAGATTATGTGAAGTATGGACCTATGGCATTTGTCGCAAAGCTGAGAAACAGTCTTTTCAGAAATATGGGTGCCTGTTTAGCTCCGGTGAATGCATACTTAAATATTATAGGACTTGAGACACTCGGTCTTAGAATGGAAAGAGAATGCTCTAATGCACTTGAGCTTGCATCGTGGATAGAAAACAATTATCCTGACATAAAGGTTAATTATCCGGGGCTTTGTAGCAGCAAATGGCATGAAATAGCAAAAAAACAGCTCACAAACGGCTATGGAGCAATCCTTACAATCAGGGTTGGCAGCAAGGAAAAGGCATTTAAATTTATAGACAGCCTGACGATTCCATACACACTCAGCAATATCGGAGACACAAAGACACTTGTCATTCATCCGGGCTCCACAATCAGTCTTCACAGCACAGATAAGCAGAAGGAGGATGCAGGAGTATTTGAGGATCTTATAAGAGTAAGTGTGGGTATCGAGGATATAGATGACCTCAAGGAGGATTTTGCACAGGCTTTTGCAAATATAGCTGATTAAGCCATCATAATAAGGTATCAATGTGTATGCAAATGAGAGCGTGCATATGCATTTACATATAAAACAAAACATTAACATATTTACACAATAAGGAGATTAAAAATGGCGGAGAAAGTTGATTACGCGGCCCTAAAAAAGGGCGGTTTCATGAGACAGAAGCAAAAGGGCTGTTTCTCGCTTAGAATTGCGGTTGTAGGAGGAAATCTTACAGCAGAAAATATCAAAACAGTAGCAGAGGTTTCGGAGAAATACGGACACGGATATGTTCATATGACATCGCGTCAGGGTATTGAGATTCCTTTTATCAAGGTTGAGGATATCAATGTGGTAAAAGAGGAACTGGCAAAGGGCGGTGTAGGAACAGGTGTCTGCGGACCGAGAGTACGTACTGTCACAGCGTGTCAGGGCTCAGAAATCTGTCCTAGCGGATGTATCGATACATACACTCTGGCTAAGGAACTTGATGAAAGATACTTCGGAAGAGAACTTCCTCACAAGTTCAAGTTTGGTGTCACAGGCTGTCAGAACAACTGCTTAAAGGCTGAGGAAAACGATGTCGGAATCAAGGGCGGCATGACAGTAGAGTGCAGCCATGACGATTGTATCCAGTGTGGTGTATGTGTGAAGGCATGCCGCGAGGGTGCACTTAGCATGGAGGATGGCAGGATTGTCATCGACAGAGACAAATGTAACAACTGTGCGCGCTGCGTAAAGAGCTGTCCGACAGATGCATGGAAGGGAACTCCGGGATATATCGTATCGTTTGGAGGACTTTTCGGAAACCACATCTATAAAGGAGAGCAGCTTGTTCCGATTATCCGCGACAAGGAAACTCTTTTCAGAGTGACAGATGCAGCAATTAGTTTCTTCGAGAAGCATGCAAACGGTGGTGAGCGTTTCAGACTTACTCTTCAGAGAGTGGGCGAGGAAGAGTTCAAAAAAGAGATTCAGGCAGCATACGAGGGTAAATAATCCCCGTGTATAGCAGGAAATATCCGGCATGCATAAACAACAACGGTTACGGCAAAAATATAATAAATATGAGTATAGGAAGGGAGATGCAAAATGGCAGATATAGCATTCGACGATCAGGTAGATATAACTGACAAGGTTTGCCCTCTTACATTTGTAAAGGCAAAGGTAGCAATAGAGGAATTAGATGACGGTGAGGTGCTTGCAATCCGCATGAATGATGGAGAGCCGGTACAGAATGTTCCAAGAAGCATGAAGGAAGAGGGACACAAAATACTTAAGCTCGAGGACAACGAGGATGGAACATACACTCTTTACGTCAGAAAGGTTGAGGACTAATCATGGCAGCAAGAATTTCAAAGGCGGATTTCGATGAAAAAGTATTAAAAAGCAAGCTTCCGGTAATTGTTGATTTTTACTCGGATTCATGTGTGGCCTGCAAGAAGCTGGCACCGGTTCTCGGAGATATCGAGGATGATTATGAGGATAAGCTTCAAGTATACAAGGTCAACACAAACTTTGACGGAGAGCTCGCTGATGAGTATGAGGTGACTGCGAATCCGACACTGCTTTTCGTAAAAGACGCAGATGTCTTAGATAGAAAGGTCGGCGCACAAAAGCCTGCCGATTTGAAAGCATGGGTTGAAGAATTATTATAGTTTTTAGATTATTATATAAAGCAGTCTGATACAGGATAATAACACATACAGATACCACAATCTGTGACACAGGAGGAAATAAAATGACTATCACAGTAGCAGGAGAGAAGAAAGAATATAAGGATGGACTTACATTACCGGAGCTTATCGAGCTTGAGAATGTAGATATGCCTGAGTATGTAACAGTTTCAATAAATGAGGAATTTGTTGCCACAGAGGATAAGCCAAAGACAGTGCTTAAAGATGGCGACAATGTAGAGTTCCTTTACTTCATGGGAGGTGGATGCTAATGGCAATGACTGATGAGCAGATCGAGCGCTATTCACGCCACATTATCCTTAATGAGGTGGGCGTTAAAGGTCAGAAGAAATTATTAAAGGGCAAGGTGCTTATTATCGGTGCCGGCGGACTCGGAGCTCCGGCAGCCATGTATCTTGCAGCAGCAGGAGTTGGCACAATCGGTATTGTGGATGCGGATGAGGTAGATTTATCCAACCTGCAGAGACAGATTATCCACGGAACAGCCGATGTGGGAAAAGCCAAGGTAAAGTCAGCAAAAGAGACAATGAACGCCATGAACCCGGATGTTCAGGTCAATACATACCGTATGTTTGTAGATGCGTCAAACATCAGAGAGCTTATCAGGGATTATGATTTCATCATCGATGGAACTGACAATTTCCCGGCAAAGTTCTTGATCAACGATGCATGTGTGCTTGAGAAAAAGCCGTTTTCACATGCAGGAATCATCCGTTTCAAGGGTCAGCTCATGACATATGTGCCGGGAGAGGGACCTTGCTACAGATGTGTATTCAAGAATCCGCCACCAAAGGATGCAGTGCCTACATGTAAGCAGGCAGGCGTTATCGGAGCTATGGGCGGAGTAATCGGTTCGCTTCAGGCTATGGAGGCTATCAAGTATTTAATCGGTGTTGGAGAGCTGCTCACAGGATATCTGCTTACATATGATGCACTCACCATGGAGTTCCACAAGATTAAGCTTCCAAAGGATACACACAACTGTGCAGTCTGTGGCGACCATCCGACCATTCTCGAGCCAATCGACTACGAGCAGGAGGTCTGCGAGGAGACAGCGGGCAGATTTGATGCACCTCGTACACAGGAATAAAAAGACAGTAAGGAAAGGAACGATATGAGTATCATAAGAATGAAATATCCGTTTCTGGATGAAATAGCAAAATATGCTAAAGAGCATCTGCCGGAGGAGGCGTGCGGTCTGATAGCAGGCAGTGAGGACGAAAACGGTCGTCTCATCACAAAGGTATATTACCTGACGAATACAGACCATGCCGAGGACCATTTCACAATGGATCCAAAGGAGCAGCTGGCAGCCATAAAGGACATGAGAGCAAACGGTCTTAAGCCGCTTGGCAACTGGCATTCACACCCGTCTAGCCCTTCAAGGCCATCGGATGAGGATATAAAGCTTGCATACGATCCAAGTGCGAGCTACATGATAATGTCGCTTATGGCAGAAAATCCTGTAATCAACTCGTTTCATATCGAGGGTGGACAGGTCACGAAAGAGGATTTACGAATATATTCTGATGAATATTACTTCTAAATCATATGTTAATGTTTTGAGTAGCAGCGAAAGCTGCGAAGAAAAGTCAGCTTCATCGAAGATGGCTTTTCTTTTTTAGAGAAAGATGTTATTATAGCATGTATATTTAATAAGACGAAAGAGCAAGTGAAAATGAAATTAAAGACAAAGGAACTTACAACATGTGCACTTTTTGCGGCACTTATAGCAGTTGGAGCATTTATCAAAATTGATATTCCGCTTCCTATGTACACCATGCATTTTACATTACAGTGGTTCTTTGTGCTGATGGCGGGATTTCTGCTCGGGGCAAAACTGGCATCGCTTAGCGTGATAGTATATTTGTGCATCGGACTGGTGGGAGTGCCTGTATTTGCGGCAGGCGGTGGTCCTACATACATTTTAAGACCGGGCTTTGGATTCCTCTTAGGCTTTGTGCTTGCCGCATTTTTAATCGGAGCGATTACAGAAAAGCTTAAAAAGACCAATGCGTTTACACTCATTCTTCCGGCAACGGTCGGACTGGTGGCATATTATACAGTTGGAGCAATATACTTTTACTGCATGAAGAATTTCTATGCGGCAACACCTGTCAGCTGGGGCATCGTAATAGTGGATTACTGCCTGATAACTGTTGCACCGGACTTTATATTATGCGTATCGGCAGCAGTATTTTCTGCCAAGCTTCGTCCTGTTTTTGCAGGAATATTAAACGGCTACAGTGTGAAGAATAAGGTGGAAAATAAAGCATAAAGAGTATAATAAAGTATAAAATAAGGCATGAAATAATGTATGAAATAAAGTATGGATATGGTATTACAGGGAGATAAAAATGGCGTATTTTCCGATGTTTGTGGATATGACGGAAAGAGAGTGTCTGATCGTCGGCGGTGGAAATGTGGCATACCGCAAGGTGATCGTAATGCTGGATTTTGGCGCGAAGGTCACGGTTGTGGCAGAGGATATATGTGATGAGCTGAGAAAGCTTACAATTGATGATATAGCGAGCGAGGATAAAACGGGCTCATATACGGCAAATATAGAAAACAATCAGACGGACTCGGATGCAGCAGATAGAATTACGTTCATAAAAAGAAAGTTTGAACGAAAAGACTGTGATGGCATGGAAATGGTTATCGCTGCCACTGATGACAATGCTTTAAATCATGAGATTGCAGAGTATTGCAAAGCTAATGACATCATGGTAAATGCGGTCGATCAGAAGGCTGATTGCAGCTTTATTTTTCCGTCATACATAAAGGAAAAGAATCTTGTTGCGGCATTTTCGAGCGGAGGAAACAGCCCTGTGCTGACTCAGTATCTGAAAGGCAAAGAGCAGGAGGTTCTTACTCCGTTTCTTGGTGAGCTGAACGAATACATGGGACAGATCCGCGAAAAAGTAATAGCGCAATATGACACTCAAGCCGAGAGAAAGCGTGTATTTAAAGAAATCTTGTGTGCAGCTATTGATAATGGAAGGATTCCGGAAATATAGTTTAAAGTATGGTATTACAGATTTTAAGTTGTTGTTCATTTATAAATTATAAATGGAAAATGGCATGATCCGTAGGAGAGTAAAATGAGGTATTTAATAGGAACGAGAGGCTCAAAGCTTGCTCTTGTTCAGACTGATTACGTGATAGATAAGTTAAAAAGAGCATATCCGGATGATGATTTTAAGGCTGTTATCATAAAGACAACAGGCGATTTAGAGCAGAAAAAGTCGCTCGATAAGATTGGCTCAAAGGGTATCTTCGTAAAGGAGATAGAGGACGAGCTTTTATCGGGAAAGATTCATATGGCAGTCCATTCCATGAAGGATATGCCTGATGAACCGGCAGCAGGGCTTACATTTGCAAAGGCATGGAAGCGTGAAGATCCAAGGGACGTTCTGGTGCTAAAAAATGCCGCTTCACTGGATGAGCTTCCTCATGGTGCCGTGATAGGAACCGGAAGCAAGCGCAGAAAGTATCAGCTTTTAAAGCTGCGTCCTGACCTTAAGGTGGTTGGCATACGCGGAAATATCGATACAAGGCTTCGTAAGCTATATGATGGTGAAATTATATATGAAGAGATTGCCGATAATACTGTAAATAACAATGAGATAGCTGACGAAAAACAGCATAAGTATAACGAATACAGGCTGGATGGAATCGTACTTGCAGCGGCGGGAATAAAGCGTATAGGAAGAGATTCTGAGATCACACAGTACTTTTCAGAGGATGATATGATTCCGGCCCCGGCACAGGGCACACTGGCGCTTGAGCTACGTGCTGACAATGCTAAGCTGATGGCAAAGCTTGATGCTTTGTCAGATGAGAAAACCAATCTGTGCGCAGGCATTGAGAGAGAATTTTTAAAGCGAATCGGTGGAAACTGTCATCTGCCTGTGGCTGCATACTGTGATATTGTAAGTGAAAAAGACCGCGGTAATGACAGCAACAAAAATAACAGGCTAAAGCTTCTTGCGATGTTTGGCTCAGAGGATGGAAAACAGCTTGCAAGGACAGAGCAGGTATGGGATATTACATCAGACAGAAAAAATATTGTGGAGCGTGCGGTGCACGATATTCGGTATAAATTAGAAATCGACTAAAAAATATCAAGTCATAATTTTTAATCATAATAATTCAGTAGAAAAATAATTAGGAAAATCATGAGAGAAAACACAGGAAAAGTAGTATTAGTTGGAGCAGGACCGGGAGATACGGGCCTGCTCACTTTAAAAGGAGAAAAATATATAAAACAGGCGGATTGTCTGGTGTATGACAGGCTGTCATCACCAGAGTTCCTTTCAATGGCAAAGGCAGGCTGTGAGCTTATTTATGTGGGCAAGGAAAATCACAAGCATGTCATGAAGCAGGATGCCATAAACGAGCTTTTGTACGAGAAATCAAAATATCATGAGCTTGTAGTCCGTTTAAAGGGCGGAGATCCGTATGTATTTGGAAGAGGCGGAGAGGAAGCTCTCTACCTGGTAGATAGAAAAGTGGATGTAGAAGTGGTACCGGGTGTCAGTTCATCGGTTGCAGCGCTTGCGGCTGCAGGGATACCTATCACACACAGAGGCATAGCAAAAGGCTTTCAGGTCATCACTGCGCACAGCAGAAAGGATGAGGAGGCAGATATTGACTATTCTCTCCTTACAGATGAGACAATCACCTGCGTATTTTTGATGGGGCTTGCGCATGTAAAAAGCATTGCAGCAGGACTCATAAAGGCAGGGCGAAGAGCGGATACTCCGGCAGCAGTGATATCGAACGGCACACTTGCCGCGCAGCGCAAATGCATAGGAACGCTTGCGGATATCGGAGAAAAGATTGAGGAAGCAAAGCTGACATCACCGGCTATAATCGTTGTGGGAGATGTGGTTTCACTGAATGACAGGCTTGATTTCTTTGAAAAAAGACCGCTGTTTGGCAGAAAAATCACAGTGCCGTATATCGAGACGATGGCCGGAACAAACGAATTGATATCAAAATTACAGCAGCTTGGAGCAGATGTCACACCGGTTAAGACAGGCATAATTAAACCAGTTATAATTCCTGAATTTGCCGATAAGGTAAGATCGGCAGACTGGATAGTTTTTACAAGCAAAAATGGTGTAAGATCATTTTTCTATAATCTGGAGCTGGCAGGGGCTGACATCAGGCTTATAGCAAATGCAAGGTTTGCAGTAGTGGGAAAAGCTACAGAAAAAGAGCTTGCAAAGCACCATATAAAGGCAGATGTTATTCCTATGGAACAGACCGGAAAAGGACTGGCAGATGCAATGAAATTATGTATGCCGTATGTCTATGGGGAAAGTGATGATGATACATTTGATTTAGGAAAAAATAGTACATTGGATTTAAGCAATGGTGATATATCTGATAAAATGTGCAAAGTCTGCATTTTCTCGGCAAAGGAGGCTTCACCTGATCTTGAGGCAGGGCTTAAAGAAATATGTGAATTAGAAAAAATTGATGCATATGTAAATGAGCAGGCATATGAGAGTATTCATGAAAGCATTGGAAACATGGTAAGTGAAGCTGTTTTTACAAGCGCATCAAATGTGGAAAGATTTTTTGATATGCTGCCGGAGAATGCATACGTGGAAACAGCATACTCAATAGGTGAAAAAACAACAGCAGCATTAGAGCAGCACAATGTCAGAGAGATACTGCAAGCTGATGACAGCAGTTATGAAGCACTGGTAGATAAAATATCTTATAAAGATGCTTTAAAAGATTAAGAATTTATGGTGACAAAAGTTATATAAAGTTATATAATAAATACAAAGTTATATAAGGTTATATAAACTTATATACTAAACAAAAAGTTATATAAAGTTATATAAGAGGAAAACAAAATGCAAAATCCATTTACATTATCATTCGGGAAAAAACCACTGCAATATATATCAAGAATTTCACAGACCAATCAGATAGTAGAGACATTTAGGTCAGAAAATCCTGCAAACCAGCTTTTTATGATAACCGGGGTAAGGGGATCGGGCAAAACGGTTATGATGACCAATATAGTATCAGAGATAAAGAAGGATGAGGAATGGCTGACAGTTGAGCTTAACCCTACGAGAGATATGCTTCAGAGCCTTGCAGCTAAGATTTACAGTATGCCTCAGATGAATAAAATATTTGTCAATGCAAAACTGGATTTTTCAGCGTTTGGACTGGGCGTTTCCATAGAAAATGCAGCACCGGTTACGGATATAGAAAATGTGCTGGAATTGATGCTTGAAAATATAAAGAAACATAATAAGCGGTTACTCATTTCAGTTGATGAGGTTACGAACTGTGAATTTGTAAAAGTATTTGTCAGTTCATTTCAGATATTTCTGAGACAGGATTATCCTATTTTTCTGCTTATGACGGGGCTGTTTGAAAATATATATGATTTGCAGAACGACAAGGCACTTACATTTTTGTACAGGGCGCCTAAGATAATGCTTGAGCCACTTAGCTTTACAGCAGTCAGGAAACACTATATGGATATTTTTGAACTGGATCAAAGCGAGGCAGACAAAATGGCAGCTCTTACAAAGGGATATCCTTTTGCATTTCAGGTATTGGGATATCTTTACTGGGAAAACAGGGATGATCACACGATAGAAGATATTTTACCGGAATATGATCAGTGCCTTGATGAGTATGTGTACAGTAAAATCTGGTCGGAGCTGTCAGAGCTTGATAAAAAAATATTGTTGGAAATATCAGTAAGTGGTGAAGAAAAGGTAAAAGAAATCAGAGAAAAACTGGATATGAATTCAGGATTATTCTCGGTATATAGAGACCGGCTCAAAAGAAAGGGGGTTATAGATACCTCTGAGTACGGTAAAATTACTCTCACACTTCCAAGATTTGAAGAATTTGTCAAAACGCGCCAAATGTAATATACTATATCCAACTGAAACATTAACATAATAAAGGAGAAGCACAATGAAAGAATACAGTATAGGTACAAAGTGTGTACAGGCAGGCTATGCAGCCGGAAACGGAGAGCCGAGACAGATTCCGATTATTCAGTCAACTACATTCAAATATGACACAAGCGAGGACATGGGAAAGCTTTTTGACCTTGAGGCAGAGGGCTATTTCTACAGCAGACTGCAGAATCCAACCTGTGACACGGTAGCAAGAAAAATCGCAGCTATGGAGGGTGGCACTGCCGCCATGCTCACATCATCAGGACAGGCAGCCAATTTCTATGCCATGTTCAACATATGTGAGTGCGGAGACCATATCGTGGCATCATCATCCATCTATGGAGGCACATTCAACCTCATCGCGGTAACTATGGCAAAGATGGGTATTACAGCTACATTCGTATCTCCTGATGCTACAGAGGAGGAGCTCAATGCAGCATTCAGACCGAACACAAAGCTTATGTTTGGTGAGACTATTGCCAATCCTGCGCTTACGGTGCTTGATATAGAGCTTTTTGCAAAGGTGGCACACGAGCACGGAGTACCGCTTATAGTGGACAATACCTTCCCTACACCTGTAAACTGCAGACCAATTGAGTGGGGCGCAGATATTGTCACACACTCTACCACAAAGTACATGGACGGACACGGAGCCACACTCGGCGGAGCAATCGTAGACAGCGGCAAATTCGACTGGATGGCACATGCAGATAAATATCCGGGACTGTGCACACCTGACGACAGCTATCATGGCATTACATATGCAGAGAAATTCGGCAAGGAAGGTGCGTTTATCACAAAATGTACAGCACAGCTTATGCGCGATTTTGGTTCTATGCAGTCACCACAGAATGCATTTATGCTGAATCTTGGTCTTGAGTCACTTCATGTGCGTATGCCAAAGCATGTGGAAAATGGACAGGCAGTGGCTGAATTTTTGGAAAATCATCCAAAGGTTGCCTATGTAAACTACTCAGGGCTTCCTTCAAACAAATACTATGAGAGAGCACAGAAGTATCTTCCAAACGGAGGCTGCGGAGTCGTATCATTTGGCTTAAAGGGCGGCAGAGAGGCAGCGTCTGCATTTATGAAGGCATTAAGGCTTGGTGCAATCGAGACACATGTGGCAGATGCGAGAACCTGCTGCTTAAATCCGGCAACAAGCACGCATCGTCAGATGAATGATGAGCAGCTTAAGGAAGCAGGAGTGCCGGCAGAGCTTATCAGAATAAGCTTAGGTCTTGAGGACAAGGTGGATTTGATTGCAGATATCTCAAACGCACTCGACGCTATAAAATAAAACATATATTCATAAAATACACAAAAAGAACAAAATTAGTAAAAACAAAACTTTACGAAATGACTTACTAATGATATAGTAGTGATAGGTATGAAAGAGTTTTAATAATTATTTTATTTTTGTGGGAATTATTATGAGTAATAGATTTGATGATGAAAACAATATAGAGATGGATATAAAGACCGCATTCGCATCCTGGGGAAAGTTTGTTTTTAAGTGCTTTCCGCAGGAAGGCCGTTTGAGGTCTTTTTTATCAGAGGATTCATTAGATGACTCAGAAGAGAAAAATGTGGATATTATAAACAATCCGTTTATAGACAGCATGGTTGACAGGAATAATCTGCTGAAGGCTGTTGAACGGATTGCAGAGGGAGAAAAATTTGCTACTGTAGTACTGCATGCCAAGGAAGGAACAGATACCTACAGGATATCATTCAAGTCGATTTGCTTTGATGATGATGGCAGAACAGTTGAGGCAATAGGGCTTGCTGAGCAGCTTGATGAGCGTCTTAACGAGAGTGAGATGGTGAATGCTTTAGGAAGCAACTTCAACAGTATCTACTATGTAGATGTAGACAACAATAAGATGTATCCATACAGGATGAATCCTTCTGTCCGTGCTATGTTTGGAGAAGTGCTTGAGTCAAAACCGGGCTATAATGAGATGATGGAACAGTATGTAAATGCTATCGTCTTAGAGGAGGATAAGCTTCACATGCTTTTAGAGACATCAATTAATAATCTGCGCAGGCAGTTTTTGATAAAGGATACCTATCAGCATGATTACCGCATCGTGAGGGATGGACATGTACAGTATTGCAGAGCCAAGTTTGTCAATGTGTCTGGCGTGGGAGAGCTGCACAAGATGATAGCGGGCTTTTCGGATATAAGCCCGGAGAAGCAAAGAGAGCTTGAGCGTATAGCGTATGTGGATGCAGTGACCGGAGGCAACAATTACGAGAGCTTTAAAAAGAAACTGCGTGACAGAAATGTATCAGGATATCTGATTTCCATGGATATTCACTCCTTCAAGATAGTAAACTCTATCTGTGGCGTGGCAAAGGGCGATGAGGCGCTTAGATGGATTTCTGAAAATATACGCGGTGTTGTAGGATATAATGACATATCAGGTCATATAAATGCAGACAGATTTGTTATTTTCTTTGCGGATGACAAGATAAATAAGGTTATCAGAAAGATAGAGACCATAAATTTACAGCTTATTAAGGTTTCAGAATCCTTAAAGATTCCAAAGATTCAGCCATACTTTGGTGTGACAAAATGGGAGCCGGGCAAAAAGGTTGAGGAAGCATACGGCGAGGCCAACTTTGCCAAGAATCGGATCAAGGAGCGGAAGGACGTGCTCTATCAGATATACAGTCAGGCCGATACAGAAAGGATTGTCGAAGAAAAGCAGATGGAGGATAACTTCTACAGGGATTTAAATGACAATCGTTTTGAGATATGGTATCAGCCCAAGTATGCTCCAAAGAGCAACAAGCTGGTTGGTGCAGAGGGACTTGTCAGGTGGAGAAGAGGGAATAACGAGATTATTCCGCCATCCAAATTTATACCGCTTTTTGAAAGAAACGGCATGATCAAGGCACTTGATGAGTATGTGTTCCGCGAAGTGTGTACACATCAGAGAAGATGGCTTGATGAGGGTAAAAAGATAGTTCCTATCTCAATCAACCTGTCCAGAGCGAGCCTGTACTTTGAGTCTGTGGTCAAAAGATATCATGATATAGCAAGAAGAATCGGCATATACACACATTTTGTGCCTATAGAGATTACAGAGAGTGCAGCGGTCGATAATGATGAAATCAAGAGTATTGCGGATAAATTCCATGGCAATGGATTTCCGCTTTTGGTGGATGATTTTGGCTCAGGCTATTCATCACTTGCTACCCTCAATATGAAGTGCTTTGATACACTCAAAATCGACAAGAGCCTGATTGACTATATAGGAGATTCAAATGGTGAGAGGCTGCTTGTGCACACGATAGCACTGGCCAAGGAGCTGGGAATCTGCGTGACCGCCGAGGGTGTTGAGAGTCAGGAGCAGGTAGAGTTTTTGAAGGATATAGACTGCGACAGTATACAGGGCTTTTATTATTCAAAGCCACTGCCGTTAGCAGAGTATGAGATGCTTTTGGATTGATAAATATAAAAAATATAAGCAGTATAAAAGAGCCGGTCACGTGACCGGCTCTTTTGAGGGGAGTATAAATAATTAATAAGAGGTATAACATTGAAAAGATTTCTCTCTTCGGAAACATTATAAAATAACAGTAATTAAAAAGCAATACTTTGAAACACAAAATAATATAATCTTAATAAAACGGGTTAATTTATTAAAGAATTAAAGTACTAAAGTGCCAGTTGTAATGATTTTGGTGATTTATCGCAGTTCACATCTCATAATAAAATGAATATCATAATGTAAATTCGTATTTTGGCGTATGGATGTATGAAATTTAAAATAGTTTATGCGGATGAGCTTTATAAGGTGCAAAAAGAGATGAATGCACTGCTTATAGATATAAGAACAAGAGAGGAATATGACAGGTCGCACTGGAAAGGCGCACTCAGCATGCCTATGGATATCACGGATTCATATGAGAGTGAACTCGATGCGTCACAGAGTGTGATTTTTTACTGCACGCATGGTGGAAGCAGCATGAAGCTTGCCAGATATCTGGGAAATCGCGGTTTTGATACAGCGACAGTCATAGGTGGATACAATGCTATGTGCGGATATCAAAAAAAGTTGCAGAAATATGGCTGAAACTATTTAAAAAAATTGAAATTTATGCAACAATATTAGATAACAATGTAAAGTACAATTATAGAAAGGCAGTTACACAATATATGAATAGATTTGAGCTTGTTGTGCCATGTCATTTTGGCCTTGAGGCAGTAGTCAAGAGGGAGATATATGATCTGGGATATGAGATAACACGTGTGGAGGACGGCAGGGTATCGTTTGAGGGCGATGCTGAGGCTATATGCAGAGCGAATATATTCTTAAGAGGCGCAGAGAGAGTATTACTTCAGGTAGGACGCTTTAAGGCTGCCACATTTGATGAGCTTTTTGAAAATGTAAAGGCTCTCCCATGGGAAAATTATATTCCCAAGGACGGCAGATTCTGGGTGAAAAAGGCTTCTTCCATAAAGAGTAAGCTTTTTTCACCATCTGATATACAGTCTATCGTGAAAAAGGCTATGGTTGAGAGAATGAAGAGGTCTTATCACATTGACTGGTTCCCGGAGGATGGAGCACAGTATCCGGTAAGGGTTTTTCTGTACAAGGATGAGGTGATGGTGACACTTGATACATCGGGGGATTCCCTTCACAAGAGAGGATACCGTCTGGCAACGAGCAAGGCGCCGCTGACTGAGACACTTGCAGCATCACTCATCATGCTTACACCATGGCATGCAGACAGAATACTTGTGGATCCGTTTTGTGGCAGTGGTACATTTCCGATAGAGGCAGCCATGATGGCAGCAAATATAGCACCCGGTATGAACAGGGAGTTTACAGCTGAGAGCTGGACCAATATCATACCAAGAAAGCTGTGGTATGAGGCTGTGCAGGAGGCAGAGGATATGATAGATAAGGATGTGCAGGTGGACATCCAGGGCTATGACATTGACCCTGATGTGGTGGCTGCAGCCAGGGAAAATGCCAAGAGAGCCGGAGTGGAGCACATGATTCATTTCCAGCAGAGGGCTGTGGCTGACATGCATCACCCGAAGAAGTACGGATTTATTATCTCAAATCCTCCATACGGTGAGCGACTCGAGGAGAAATCAGCGCTCCCGGCACTGTATTCACAGATTGGAGAAGCTTATAAGAGGCTTGATGCATGGTCGATGTATCTGATTACGAGCTATGAGGATACAGAGCGCTATATCGGCAGAAAAGCTGACAAAAACAGGAAAATCTACAATGGTATGATAAAGACATATTTTTATCAGTTTATGGGGCCTAAGCCTCCGAGAAGGAAAAAGGATTAGCAGGGTATATGAAATATTCAAAGAGATATATTGCATTTACATTCATCTTGGCACTTATCTTTGTGTCTAATTTTTACATATATGCAAAGGACAGCTCTACACTTGGCGCGTTCAGAGGAGCACAGATAGATAATACTATATGGAGTCCGCTTGTGGCTGCTGATGTAAATGGCACCACCATCAGGCTTAGGATAGAAAATAAGGAGTATACGAGCGAGGATGAGCATGTGTATATGGATGAGAACAGGAATATAATGGTTCCCGTGTCTATGCTTCGCGATGCACTAAACAGCAGTGCACATGTATACAATAAAAATGAGCTTCTGGTGGAAAAGCACAGTCTGACAGCTGATTTCAAGCTGGCAGATGACAATGGCTTTGTACAGTATAAGGGGCAGTTTTATGCAAGCTTAGACAAGCTGTCTAAGCTTTTGGATATGACCTGCAGCTTTGATACAGCGACAAACACACTCACTATGACAGACAAATCCGAGGGTGTATCAACGGTGCCAACAAAGTATGATCTGAGGGAAAGACAGCGTGTGTCACTAATCAGGGATCAGGGCAGCTATGGTACCTGTTGGGCTTTTGCGGCCACAAGTGCACTCGAGTCAGCCCTTATGCCGGAGGAGCAGCTTTTGTTTTCCGTGGATCATATGAGTATGAGCAATTCATTCAACGTCAATCAGTATGATGGTGGAGAGTATACCATGGGAATGGCATATCTGGCAGCATGGCAGGGACCGGTTTATGACGCGGATGATCCTTACGGAGATGGAGTGACACGCGATGATCTTGCTGCAGTAAAGCATGTGCAGCAGATGCTTATCATAGATGGAAAGGACTATCAGGGCATAAAGGAGGCTGTTTTCAAATATGGTGGTGTGCAGACATCGCTTTACAGTACAATAGCAAGCTCAAAGACAAAGACGCCTTATTACAATAAGCAGACTAATTCTTACTGTTATATAGGTCAAGATAAGCCAAATCATGATGTGGTTATAATTGGCTGGGATGACAATTACCCTAAGGAAAACTTCAATGTGGATCTGGAAGGAGATGGAGCCTTTATATGCCAGAACAGCTGGGGCAGCAGTTTTGGAGACAATGGGGTGTTCTATGTGTCATACTACGATACAAATGTGGGCACGCACAATGTTGTTTATACAGATATAGAGAGTGCTGACAATTATGATAATATATACCAGAGTGACCTGTGTGGCTGGGTAGGAAAGATGGGCTACGACAAGGAGGATATGTACGGAGCCAACATATTTACCGCACAGTCGGCTGAATCACTAAGGGCTTGTGGCTTTTATGCTACAGCAGCGGATACATCATACAAGCTGTATGTAGTTAAGAATTTTGAGAATGAGTATTCTTTTAAAAATAAGACGCTGGTGGCTGAGGGGTCACTAAAAAATGCAGGCTATTACACTGTTGATTTTGATGAGCCTGTTGATTTGGAGTCCGGTGAGCGTTATGCCATTGTACTTTATATAAATACACCGGGATCGACTCATCCGATGGCTATAGAGTACAACTCGGGAGAAGCATACATGTCTACGGTCAATCTGGATGATGGCGAGGGCTACATTAGCTATGATGGTGTTGCATATATCAATGTAAAGGAAAAACAGGATTGTAACCTCTGTATAAAGGCCTTTTCTGATAACAGATGATATGTACAGAAATATTCTAAAGATAATAACAGTATTTTTCGTTATGCTTGCACTTATCGTGCCGGTCACGCTTGAAAAGCTTCCGGCTATAAATGAGAAGTATGATATGGCAAAAGCACTGGAGGATAATGTGCTGCAAAACTATGTCAAGGCTTCCACAGATGCAAAGCAGGAGAAGAACCCTGATGAGATATTGCAGGAGAAGGCCGGCTTTGAGGATGATTTAAGGATAGAGCTGCCGGACGACTCAGAAGGGGAGCGCCAGAGTATATCGGTGGAAACCGATGCCCTGACGCAGACGGTCTATGTAAAGCTTAAGGCTGATGTGGACAATTACTTTACGAAGTATTCCATGACGGGCAGGTCAAATCATATAGACTCCATGCAGTATTACCGCAAGGGGACAGATGGTGTGATAGCTATCACTACAGACAAGCTCTATCAGGTGAAGCAGCGCATAGAGAATGGATATCTTTATCTGAGCTTTGTCAATCTGCATGATATATACGATAAGGTCATCATAATAGATGCAGGTCACGGCGGCCGTATGACCGGTGCCGTGCGAAACGGAATAGAGGAAAAAAGCATCAATCTGGACATAGTGCTGGCACTTAAGGAACAGCTTGACAGCTATTCAGGTGACAAAAGGCTTGGGATATTCTACACCAGGACAACAGATACCAATCCTACACTGCAGCAGAGAGCGGCACTTGCCAATAAGGCGGATGCGGATTTATTTATAAGCGTGCATTGCAACTCATATGAAAAGGGCAATTTCACCGCAGTTTCGGGTACGCAGGTGCTCTACAGCCAGTCAGATAACAGAGAGCTCGGAAGTAAACACCTTGCACAGATTTGCATGGATAACGTGACAGCTGCGACAGGAAACAGGGCATTTGGGCTGCTTCCTGCGGATGATATATATATAATAAGAACAAGTGAGGCTCCGGTTGCACTTGTGGAGGTGGGCTTCATGACCAACAGACAGGAGCTTGACAATCTGGCCAATGCAGACTATCAGAAACAGGCAGCGCAGGGTATATACAATGCAATCATGCAGGCCTTTGATGAGGGTTACTAGCTGTATCTTGAAATTGTCCGAATAGAAAAAGAAGGAAGGAAATGTATTATGACAAAAATCATATTTGCAACAGGAAACAAGGATAAACTCAGAGAAATCAAAGAGATACTTTCAGACTGTGACGTGAATATCCGTTCAATGAAGGAAGCAGGTATCAATGTGGATATAGTGGAGGATGGGAAGACCTTTGAAGACAATGCGCTGATTAAGGCACGCGCAATTGCGGCACACACAGATGCAATTGTTCTCGCAGATGACTCAGGACTTGAGATTGATTATCTGAATAAGGAACCGGGAGTATATTCAGCGCGCTATATGGGCGAGGATACTTCCTATGACATAAAGAATAATAACCTTATAGAGCGCCTTGACGGTGTGCCAAAGGAGAAGCGTACAGCCCGCTTTGTGTGTGCTATCGCAGCAGTACTTCCTGATGGAAAGGAGCTTGTGACCAGACAGACTATGGAGGGCTACATAGGATGGGAGATAGCAGGCACTAATGGATTTGGTTATGATCCTATCTTCTATTTAGATGAGTACGGCTGCTCTTCAGCAGAGCTTACTCCGCAGCAGAAGAATGCAATAAGCCATCGAGGCAAGGCTCTTCGCGCCATGAAAGAGATGCTTGTGAAGGTGATCTAGAGTATAGGCACTGAATTGCAACATATACGGATAAAATGCCTGCCGGAAAGCTCTTTTAAGCTGACCGGCAGCAGCTTTAAAAAAAATATAAAAAATATTAAAAAAGTTGTTGACATATTCTTTCCTTTGCTATATACTAATTCTTGCGTCACGGAAAGAACGCAAAACAAATCCTTCGGGGTGTGGCTCAGCTTGGCTAGAGCGCCTGGTTTGGGACCAGGAGGTCGCAGGTTCGAATCCTGTCACCCCGACTACATGCGGGTGTAGTTCAATGGTAGAACACCAGCCTTCCAAGCTGGATACGTGGGTTCGATTCCCATCACCCGCTTAGATATTGCAACATTCGCAGTATCCCATATGTGTCTGTAGCTCAGTTGGATAGAGCACCGGCCTTCTAAGCCGGGTGTCGGGGGTTCGAATCCCTTCAGGCACATTTTTTATTTCATATCAATTCCATATGGACCATATGAAGTAAATATGGTGGGTATAGCGCAGTTGGTTAGCGCGCCAGATTGTGGCTCTGGAGGCCCAGGGTTCGAATCCCTGTATCCACCCTTTGCATTAGTGCAAATAGTGTCGTGCGCATTATATGCGTATCCGTGCGGCGCACGAGTATTACTCAAGGGCTATCGCCAAGCGGTAAGGCACAGGATTTTGATTCCTGCATTCGTTGGTTCGAATCCAACTAGCCCTGTTACAATCTGAATATATGGGATATTAGCTCAGGTGGTAGAGCACTTGACTTTTAATCAAGTTGTCCGGGGTTCGAATCCCCGATGTCTCATTAAAAATGCCTCTCTTAAAGAGGCGTTTTTTAATGTAAGACATCGTAGGAATCGAACTCCGGACAACGGAGTTGACCGAAGCGTAGACAGAGAAAAATATGTGGGTATTATATGCATTTGGATCCGCATTTTTTGCGGGTATAACATCAATACTGGCAAAGTGTGGTATCAAAAAAACTGATTCAAACGTAGCAACTGCAATCAGGACAATTGTAGTTTTGATTTTTTCATGGATTATGGTATTTGTGGTTAAAGCGCAGGGGCAGATCACAGCTGTGTCAGCAAAGACATGGATATTTCTGATGCTTTCAGGAGTCGCTACCGGAGCCTCATGGCTCTGTTATTTTAAAGCACTCCAGCTTGGCGATGTAAACAGAGTGGTGCCGATTGATAAATCAAGCACAATACTGACAATTATACTTGCATTTATCTTTTTTAAAGAGGAGATAAACGCGCTCAGGCTGGTATGTGTGGTGCTTATAGCAATTGGAACGTATATGATGATCACCAAAAAGGAGATATCACAGGAAGAGCAGAATAAGGCAAATGGCTCTCATGGATGGCTGTTTTATGCAGTGCTGTCTGCAGTTTTCGCCAGCCTCACCTCAATACTTGGAAAGGTCGGCATAGAGGGAGTCAATTCTAATCTGGGAACTGCGATAAGGACGATAGTGGTGCTTATCATGGCTTGGATAGTGGTATTTGCCACAGGAAAACAGCACACCATAAAGCATATAGAGAAAAAAGAGCTTGGCTTTATCTGCCTTTCAGGACTTGCAACAGGCGGCTCATGGCTTTGCTATTACAAGGCACTGCAGGACGGACTTGCGAGTGTCGTAGTGCCTATAGATAAGCTGAGCATAGTTGTGTCAATCGTGTTTTCATATTTCGTATTTAAGGAAAAGCTGACGATTAAATCCTTTACAGGACTGGTGCTCATCATAGCAGGAACATTGATTATGCTGGTTTAAATATATAAAAACATCTTGACGTTTTTCTGTTTTTTTATTATCATTGTTAACCGAGGAAAAAATTATAGTTGACAATTATAACGGATGATATGTATTATAATGATACTTATTAAATGAGAGAAGAAATACAGGACACGAAGGAGATTAAAATGGATCCAATAACACTGGCACAGGAGATAATAGACGGAAGAAGAATCACAAGGGATGATGACCTATCATTTTTCCTTACATGTGATTTAGACGAGCTGTGTAAGGGCGCAGATATGATCAGGGAGAAGTTTATCGGCGACAAGGTAGATTTGTGCTCGATAATAAACGGAAGAAGCGGAAAATGTCCGGAGGACTGCAAGTATTGTGCGCAGTCAGCACATAATCATACAAATTGTGAGGTTTATGATTTTTTACCTGAGGAGAAAATACTTGAGGCCTGCAGGATGAATGAGAGAGAAGGTGTAGACCGCTTTTCTATAGTTACAGCGGGAAAAGCACTGACAGGTGAGGAGTTTGACAAGGCAATACATGCATATGAGACAATGAACAGAGAGTGCAAGATTGATTTATGTGCATCAATGGGCTTTCTTTCAGCAGAGCAGCTTCACAGACTGCACGAGGCAGGTGTCAGCAGTTATCACCACAATATAGAGACCTCAAAGCGTAATTTCCCCAATATATGCACCACACACACCTATGATATGAAGATTGAGACGCTTAAAAAGGTGAAGGCAGAGGGCATGTATGCGTGCTCAGGCGGCATCATCGGAATGGGTGAGACCTGGGAGGACAGGCTTGATATGGCAGTAAGCCTTGCAGAGGTAGGAGTGGATTCCATTCCGCTTAATGCGCTTATGCCGATTGCAGGCACTCCGCTTGAGGGACTTGAGCATATCAGTGAGCCTGATATACTGCGTACAGTATCATTTTTCAGATATATAAATCCAGAGGCTGACATACGTCTTGGTGCCGGAAGGGCGCTGCTTACAAATGACGGAGAGCTTGCGTTCAAGTCTGGAGCATCAGCCACAATTACAGGAAACATGCTTACGACAGTAGCGTGTGCCACAATCAGAAGTGACAAGGAAATGCTTGAGGGCATGGGCAGGAATGTGACACCTGAGTACATGAAATAAAGGTAATTATTCAGAATATAAAATATGTCAAAGATGCGTAAAATTATAACAATTTTGCGCATCTTTTTTAGTACAAAAGGCAGGTTTGGTTGCGGGGTGAAAAAAATTATTATATAATGAAAAAAATGTAATTTAAGGGATTTATCGGAGGATGCCCTGATAAATAATACCGATATAGGAAAGAGGCTTATTGGAGAGATTGATGACCTGCACAAGCTTCTTGAGAACTACAGGAGACTGTAGGGAACATATTGGACTGTAGGGTGCGTATGGGACAAGACCTTGACAAATAAGTTATAAAGAGTTATAAAAAGATTACAAAGTTATAAAGAGTTATAAAAATTATTAAAAGTTATAAAAAGTTATAAAACAGGAGCGCAAATATGCAAAAAAATCCCTTTTCATTATCATTTGGCAAAGAACCGGTCAGTTTAATTAACCGTAATGTCCAGTCATATGAGATAATTGATACCTTTGAAGATGAAAATCCTGCTTACCAGGTTTGTATGATTACAGGAGTCAGAGGCTCAGGGAAGACTGTAATGCTCACAGAAATCAATAAAACTTTCAGGGCAGAGGATGGCACTTCCAAGGTTCAAAGAATTTGTGCGGTGTAGATAATTGTGATTTTTAAGGTGGAAGATAGGTTAAAGGAGCAGCATATGATTAAAGAGTAATCCGTCATGCAGTGTATGCATGGCGGATTTTTCGTATGTAATTGCTTGTGTCTGATACATTTTAGATACAAGTAGCTGTTAATATATAAATAGCCATGCATAATACAGGCTGAATATATAATCCTTAGGATTGACAGCAAAAGAAGAATATGCAAAGATTTATAAAGGAAAATAGTTACGGATAATAAAGTTTTAGAAGGAAAATGATGATAGAAATATTAATAGTGGAAGACGAAAAACCGATATCAGACCTCATCAGATTAAATCTCATGAAAGCAGGCTATAGCTGTACCTGTGCCTTTGATGGTATGGAGGCAGCAGATATTCTGGAGGAGAGAAATTTTGATTTGATAATACTTGATGTAATGCTGCCGAGGTTAAACGGCTTTGAGCTTATGGAATACATAAAGCCGCTTGGCATACCTGTGATATTTCTCACAGCAAAAGCCACTTTAGATGACAGGCTAAGAGGCCTTACGTCCGGTGCCGAGGACTATATGGTAAAGCCATTTGAGATTGTTGAGCTTTTAGCCCGGGTAAATATAGTGCTAAGACGTTATAATAAGATGGAGCAGCAGCTTACATTAAAGGACATAGCTATCGATACGAAAAACCAGAATGTATCAAAGGCAGGGAAGCATATAGAGCTTACACCGAAGGAATTTGAGCTGCTTGAGCTTCTGATGCGCAATAAAAATATCACACTTTTCAGAGAAAAAATATATGAAGAAATATGGGGAAGTGAGTACTCTGTCGAGTCGAGGACTCTCGATCTTCACATACAGAGACTGCGTAAAAAGCTGGATATAGGAGACAGCCTTAAAACCGTATTTAAGGCAGGATACAGGCTGGAAGAATAGAAAACTAAAGACCATTAAATATGGGTAAGCGTAATATACAAAAAGAGGGATAAATGAAATTCAGGTACAAGGTATTGTTCACAAACTTAATACTGCTTTCACTTGGACTGGGGCTGGTGGGGTACCTCATGATACACAAGAATTTTGAGCTTGCGAAGCAGACACAGCTTAAAAACGCTATTGTGCAGAATAATCTGGTACAGTCCTCGGTGGAGTATGAGCTTCTGCAGCTTTTAAATTCAGCTTCCGATAATTCCGTGTCTCAAGACACAGATAACTCTGAAACCTCAAACAATAATACGGATAACACCGGTGCAAAAAAAAGTAGTGTTACCGCATCCTCAATAACAGCGCAGCTTCCTCAGATAGGAGGCCGCGTGAGCAGCAGTGTGCGCTCAAGGGATTCATTTTTCTACATATATTTTGATGGTGAAAAAGTATATACAGATGACAAAAGTGATGCAAGGATAAGTGATACACTTTTCAAAAATCTCACAACAGGAAACAAAAACTATGTGATTAAAGAAGAATCCCAAAAGCACTATATCTATGTTACTTCGCAGAGTGTGATAGATGAAAAAAATCTCTGGATAGTAAGTAAATGCGACGCGTCAGAAGCATATACACTGCTTGATGAGCAGATAAACTATTTCAGGCTGATAATAATAGTCATATTGATTGCAGAGTCGGCAGCAATGTATTTTATCAGCAGGTACATGACAAAGCCGCTCGAGAAGCTTAACCATGTCAGCGAGGAAATAGCACAGGGGGATTATGCCACAAGGGTAAACGTAAAAAGCCATGATGAGATAGGGCTTCTTGCGCAGAAATTTAATATCATGGCGCAGGCAGTATCGGAGCATGTAGACGAGCTTAACGATATGGTGCACAGGCGTGAGCAGTTTGTGGCGGATTTTACCCACGAGATAAAAACCCCTATGACGTCAATTATTGGATATGCAGACACGATGCGTTCAATGGAGCTTCCGAGAGAGGAACAGATGATGGCGCTTGGATATATCTTTTCGGAGGGAAAGCGTCTGGAGAGCATGTCGCAGAAGCTCTTTGAGCTGATATATCTGCGTCAGCATGATATTGAAAAAGAACGGGTTCATATGGCAGATCTTTGTGCAGAGGTGGTAAAGGTTGTCGAGCCTGCATACGAAAACAGGCATCTTACTATAGAAACCGGGGTAGAGGATGCTGTGCTTTTACTTAACAGGGAGCTTTTTATTACAGCACTTGTCAATCTGATGGATAATGCAAGGAAAGCGTCATCAGAAGGTCAGCAGGTTGAGGTTACAGGAAAATTTGTGGACAATATGGCTTGTAATATACCTAAAGATAAAACGGATATAGGCGAAGCTGAATCAGCAGATGACAGGAAATGCGCGAGGGCATATGAAATCTGCATAATCGATCACGGAATCGGAATGACTAAGGAGCAGGCGGAAAGAATTTGTGATGAGTTTTATATGGCAGACAAATCAAGAGCCAGAAAAGAGGGCGGTGCCGGAATCGGAATGTCGCTTGTGGCAATCATTTTAGAGCACCATAATGCAGTACTTTCTGTGGAAAGTGAGCCAGGATGCGGAACCAAGATGAGGATTTTGCTGCCGTGGTAATCTGAACGCAATATAGATATTAAAAAAGGGTAAATTCGTAAGATTTAAAGGAAGATATGAAAAAAGACAGCTTCAAATTAATAATAATGTCTGTTGCAGTAATCTGTATAGTAATAGCAGGCATCATGGTGCCGGGCATAGTGCTTGAGGCAAACCAGAAAAGTGAACATGATCATGTGGCGAAGGTTCCTAAAAGTTATCTGCCCTCAGGCTCTGTAATGGCAAAGGAAGCATCTGCCAATCTGAAATTGTCGGAGAAACTCTCGCTCATAGACGGGCAGTGGGACAGCACGACAGATGACGCCGCCTCTTATGAGATGGATGAGCAGGATTATCAGGCAGTTGCCACATGCAGAAAAAGCATAGAAAAGCTTTATGAAGAAAAGCTCTATCCTGTAAATCTTTCACCTGACTACTCTAACTGGTATACGTGGGAGGCAGCAGCGAAAAAGGCATCGGATAATACCTTTAACACATATACGGCATATTACTGGATAATCAGGTTTGAGAAGTATGATGGTACACAAAATCATACAATCTGGATGCTTGAGGATGGGAAAATCATTATGGCAAAAGCACATATGAAGGATATTAGTGATATGAGTGAATATAAAGAGACTTTGCAGGCAGATGATGAATCACAGACAGAAAATGATTTGTCTGCTTACAAAGGATATTTTGACTACAGCGGGATAGATTTTTCAAAGCTTAAACTGATATCCGGGACAACAGCAGTTGAGCAAAAAAATAATGAAAGCTATGAGGTGATGCAGTTTTTACAGGAAAATGAATATGTGTATGCGATTCATGAGAAGTGAAAAATTATAATGACAAATGCGGTTCACTATGCTACAATCATTTCAAAGCATTATATTTCTGTTGAGCGACACCACAGTACTTATTTTCATCGGTGCGTATCACTTTGAAGAGGGCAGAACCACTTAATATTTTTCGACAAAGACATGGAAATTTTCAATGCTTTAAGTTACCTATCAATAGCAGGGAAAAATGGATATGTCGATTGAGATAATCTTATGTGAATGAAGCGGACTGGGGTTGCTGATGCTTTATATTGACAAGAAATTTAGTAGCATGCGATATTATATTCTCCCTGCTTACACAACTAAACAGGAGGAGAATAATGTCGGGAGAGACAAAAGAAGTTTTGGGCAGTAATTATGTCCAGAACGATGTAATCATCAACAGATTGATTGATAAAATGACACTGTTTGATGACAATCTGATGAGTCTTGTATTCGGGCAGAATATCGAGACAACGGAGCTGCTGCTTCGCGTAATAATGGAGCGTGATATTAAGGTTATAGACGTCAGGGGGCAGGATGAATTAAAAAATCCCATGATTGGCGGTCGATGTATTACCTTGGATGTGCATGCAATAGATGTCGATGGCAGGCATATTGATATCGAGGTGCAGATCAATGCGGAAGGCTCGCATGTCAGAAGAGCCAGATATCACAGCAGTATGATGGATGCGAGGATGCTGAAGGAAGGACAGGAGTTTAAGGAGATTAAGGATTCCTACGTGATTTTTATTTATGATCACGATAAGTTCAGAAAAGGACTGCCATTTTATCACATTCAAAGGCGTGTTGATGAAACGGGTGAAGCCTTTGGAGATGGTTCGCATATTATCTATGTAAATGGAAGGTATGAAGGTAATGATGATATAGGTCGGATGATGAGAGATTTTCATCAGTGCAGGCCGGAGCAGATAAAAAGCGAGGCATTGTCAAAAGCAGTGGCTTATTATAAAGAAAAGGAAGGACGTGGTGCTATGAGTGAAGCAGTAAGACAGTATGCAATGGAATATGCCAAAGAATATGCAAAAGAATATGCAAAGGAATATGCCAAAGAGTATGGTGAGGAACAGAAGGAAGAGGGGATTCTTCAAGGAAAAAATAATATGTTGTATTCATTGGTTTCAAAGGGAAGGTTAAAAATAGATGTAGCAGCCGAAGAGGCAAATGTCAGCCTTGGAGAATTTGAAAAATCGATGGAGGAAGCAGGATATAAAATTCCTGAATTGGTATAGTTTAATAGTTACAAGATACGTTAAATATAGACCCGGTTTGCATAAGTATGTGCAGACCGGGTTTTTATAATAAAAATGCAATGTATGATACAAAAAGTTTACAACTGACATATATACTCATTATAACAACAGAGAGCACAAAAAAGGAGAGCTGCATATGGATAAAAGGGGTAACATATCTTCACGAAATATGAGATTATTTGCAGCAATTATGACACTCATCGAGGCACTTGTCCTCACATCACTCACAGGCTGTGCAGATAAAAAGGTGGATTATGGCTCTGATACAGAAAAACTGACAAAAAGTGCTGTATGCAATGTAAAGGATTTTAGTACAGATGAGACCTACAGCGATGAGTTTTCCGTGCAGACAGAAATTGGAAATGTAAATATAGATATAAGTGCAAAAGTGGAACTGCCTGATTGTAAGACAATGTCAGTAGTTGAAGTGGAAAAGATACCTTATACTGCAAAGCTCAAGGAAAAGGTATTGAAGGCATACTTTGGAGAGTCACAGATTTATTACTATGATAAGGAACATTGGACAAAAACACAGCTTCAAAATCTCATTGATTCCGTAAATTCCTCAACAACACCAACTGATACATCTGGCACAGGAAACAGAGCTGAGTTTTTGAAGGAATATACGCATTATCTGGAAAATGCCGGGGATGAATGGACTATAGCTACAGAGTATGATTCATGTGATGAGTTTGTAGGGAAAAAAGGAAACACCTGGTATAACGTGAATTTTGTTGCAGATGGTGATGAAAATAAATGGCTGTCGGGAATTGGCGCAGGTCCGATTGAGGGATATACCAAAAAGGCAGGAAGTAATGAATATGAGTGGAGTAATATATTTAACGATGGATATGTGCAGCAATACTTTGGACCGGATTCACTCATGGAATATGATACGATATATGATATCACGGATTCACAGGATACATCGGGAGAGGAAATCGCGCAGGAGGAAAATGAATCGGGTATCACAATAGAAGAAGCGGGGAATATGATAGACAGCTTTTTGAAAGAGACAGGTTTTTCCTCCATCCCGCAGACTGAGAGCTCGCAGCTGAAATGGAGTGGATATAACGAAAGAGCCGATCAGGTGTATCAGGAAGATGATATACATGAGTGTGTAAGTGGTTATAGATTTTACTACAATATCGGAGTTGACGGAATATTATTTGATGATGCTTTAAACCCGATGGATTACAGCGGATACAATATGAAATATGGTGATAGTATAGAGGATACTTTTGATAATGAATTCTACAATTTTTATGTTGATAAATATGGTATAGGTACTTTTTTTATAGACTGCCCGGTAAGTATAGTAAGAAAACAGGAAAATGTAGAAATGCTTCCTTTGGAAAGTATATTTGATATTGCCAGGGATGAGCTTAAAAATAATGCTGATGAATATGTACTGGATACAAATGTAAAATATTATACTCTAAAACTTGCATACATAAGGGTAAACAACCGGACTGATATGCAAAAATACAGTTATATTCCGGCATGGAGCCTGGAATTGCTGAATAAAGGCACTACAAATGCATGCCCTGTATTTATCAACGCAATTGACGGAAGTGTGATACATCCGGACGATCTGAGTTAAGATACAAAAAGTTTACAACTGACATATATACTCATTATATCAACATGGAAGATAACTATTTTGAATAGTCACCGGGAAAGAACAAAAAGGGAGGAGAGCCGCATATGGATAAAAGGGGTAACATATCTTCACGAAATATGAGATTATTTGCAGCAATTATGACACTCATTGAGGCACTTATCCTCACATCACTCACAGGCTGCTCAGGCAAAAAAGTAGATTATGGGAATGAGAGCGAAAGTAAAGAGACAAAAAATATGTCTGCCTTAGCTGATATCAGGGCAGACTCCAGCTGGAATGAAAACTTTACCATACAGACCGGTAATGGTGAGAAAACAGTATATGTAAATGCAAATATTGTAGTTCCGGACTTTGATAACATGTCGGTTGTTGAGGTGGAAAATGTAAAGATAGATGCTGATTACAAAAAGCGTTTTCTGGATTTATATTTTGGTGGGAACGAGTACTATTATCACGATCCGGATCATTATACTGTTGACGAACTGAATGAGGTCATAGAGTACTGGCAGAAAGAACAGGATGATACTTACAGGGAGTGGTTGGAACAGCGACTGGCTGAATACAGGGATAAGCTTGAAACGGCAAAGACTACTTATACCGTGGCAAAGGATCTCGAAAGCTGTGAAGTATTTGCAGGCTACAAGGGTGATGTGTTCTGTGAGGTGGATTTTGAGGCTCACAAGGTACATGCTTACGCCTTGCATCAGTCCGGGACAGATTACGGTCCACCATCTTTAAGGAATGAGGACTATGATACCATAACGCAGACTTTTCAGGATGATGATCTAAAGGATAAGGCAGACGAGACCTCAAATGAGGGCAGTAAATCTGCCGCATCAGCCAAAAAAGAAGCCGGGGATTTCCTTAGTAAATTGGGAATGCAGGATCTGGTGGAACGAGGTGAATGTGAGTGCAGCTGGATAGGGTTTAATAACAGCGAAGAGGGAAATGACTATCAGACAGCAGTGTGGGGATATATTTATTCATACGCGACCGGCATAGATGGCATCGCATTTAAGGATGGATTTGATATGGATACCTATTTGTCGGTGTATGAAGCAAATGATAGTGATATAGATGATGTTACACTGCCTGACAGTACACTTCTTACAGTCACGGATGATGGAATAATTGATGTGCAGATGGAATATCCGGTAAATGTAACACAGATCTATAAGGATGTGGAGCTTATTTCTCTGAAAAATATAGAGCAGATCATCAAGGCGGAGATTACGGAAAATCCTGATAAATATGATATTGCATCGTCATTCAATAAGCTACAGCTTAGTTATCTTAAGATAAGAAGTGACAGTGAGCAGGGAAAATACAGCTATGTTCCGGCGTGGGCACTGTCACGTCTGGTAGACTACTCCAATGAGCAAAATGCTATCTTTGTAAACGCTATAGATGGAACAATCATAAATTTGGAAAATTCACTGTAAAGGAGAGGCTATGAAGAGGAAAAACGTTATTATACCGGCGTTGGTTCTTGCAATAGCATTAACCGGCTGTTCAGGAAAAAAAGTAGATTACAATATGGAAACTGAAAATATAAACACAAAAGCAGGAAGTGATATAAGTGCGTTTGACGACAGTACGAAATGGAATGACAGCTTTTCTGTTGAGACATCTGACAAAAGTGTGGATGTGGATATTTCAGCAGACATTACCCTGCCGGACTGCAAAAGCATGTCGGTTGTTGAGGTGAAGAATATAAAGGTGGGTGCCGATTTCAAAAAGAGTGTGATAGAGGCTTATTTTGGCGATAGTACCGTATATTATCACGACATACCTCATTATACGAAAGAAGAGATATATCACAGCATGGAGGTTGTAAAAAATGAGATTGCCGGGTATCAGCAGAAAATTGATGCGGGACTTATCACAGAAGAGGGCGTCAGCAGGGTGATGAAAAGTGAAAATGATCTGCTGGAACAGTATGAAAAGGCAGAACCGTCTGCACTGGATACGCGTGAAATAGCCACAGACTATACGGATTGTAATGAGTATCTGGGATATATTGGTAATGTTTTCTGTGAGCTTAGGTTTGGAATTGCTGAGGACGGTTCGCTTGAATATATTTCAGCACAGCCTCTTAAAGCAGGAAGTGAGGGTACATCATATGATAGCAGTGAGTATGGCTATTACGGACCACCATCATTTGAACAGGAGCAGGGTGTAGGGGGCCTTAATGGAGGTTCTACAGGTGGAGATACTACCTCTGCATATGACAACGAGTGTGTATTGACCAAAGACGAAGCTGTAAAGAAGGCAGAAGAATTTCAAAATAAATTAGGCAGGGCTTCACAGGTGTATATAGGAACCTCAGACTACGAGTGGAGCACAGGAGTGACCGTGAGCGTGGATGACGATGATGCCGTAAAAATTGATGATACAGAGAGTACTGTGAAAGATACAGCGTGGGGATATATCATAGATTATGGCGAGGGTGTAGATGGTATAGCGTTTTGCAAGTCACTCGATTTCACCCGGAATATGGATATATGGGAGAATCTCGATAACTATGATGATTTTATTCCATATGGCAGCAGTTCCTTTATTGTGACGGATCAGGGAGTGACGGAATTTAGTATTTCTTACCCTGTTGATATTGTTAATGAGTCAAAAAACGTAGAACTCTTGTCAATGGACACTATAAAGGAGATTATCAAGGATGACATGACAAAAAACTCAGATCAGTATGATTTTACACAAAATCACACTTACAACAATCTAAAGCTCGGATATATCCGTTTGAGGGATGCATCTGACAAGGATAAATATACTTATGTTCCGGCATGGTGTCTGTCAAAACAGGATATGGGCTACGACAGATATCCGGTGTATGTGAATGCTATAGACGGCACGATCATAAGGCTTGATGATCTAATATAAGATACTGTTATTGGCTGTTATACAGTTTATACATGGAGTTACATTTTTATATAATAGATCAGGTTCATATTTATTTGGAAAAGATGTGGAAAATATATGATTAATAAAAAGAAAAAATATATAGGGCGTTTGATACTTGCCGCGGCAATTACCTCTATTTTATTTTCGGGATGTGGGGCGGCACAAAAGGAACTTGCACAGACGGACAGAGCTTCCTACGAGAAAATATCATACCAGACAGTTACGGTACAGAGCGGTTCACTCACACCGCAGACTACCATCAGTCTGAGAGCGCAGGGCTATACCAAGTTTTCCTATGGTGCGACAAACACGGAGCTTACGCTTGAAAAGGTGAATGTGGCAGTGGGTGATCATGTGAAAAAGGGCGATATACTGGTGGCTTTTAAATCCGGGGAGATACAGAAAAAGATTGAGGATTACAGCGGGCAGATCAGTCAGAATAAGCTTCTGGCAGAGCACTACAGGGCTATTATGAAAATCGATGATACTCAGGATTATTCAAGCGATATTGCCCAGCTTGATAAGGATACAGAGGTTGCGCAGCTTTATCTTGATGAGGCAGAGGAAAAACTGTCGAGATATCAGATCACGGCATCCGAGGATGGCACGATCACAGCAATGAACAATTCGCTTTTGGCGGGGGTTTTTGAACCGGGCAGCAATCTTATAACAGAAATCAGCGGAAACGGCAATTACGAGGCTGACAGACCGGAAGGTTATGACTTTAATGTAGGTGATGTATACACGGCAACAGCATCTGATATAGAGTTTGAACTTAAGGTAAAAGAGGTGGACGATAAAAAGGTTGTTTTTGAACCGGTATCGGACATGTCGGCAGTATCGGATGCACAGATATTTTCCATGGAAGTGACGCGCCCTGCTATAGAAAATGCTGTGTATGTGCAAAAGGACGCAGTACATGAGAAGGATGGCAGGTATTTTGTATACACACTGGATGAGAATGGATACAGACAGGCGGTATGGATAAGTGTCGCAGATCAGGTGGGAGACTACCGGATCATCACAGAAGGACTTAAAAGCGGGGATGAGGTGGTTTTGCAGTGAAGATCAGAAACATTTTATCAATAAAAAAGCTGGCAGTATTGGGGATATGTGTGTCGTTTTTGGCAGGCGGCTGTGGAAAAATGACAGAAAGCAGCATACCGGAGCTTGAAGAACCTGTAGCGTTAAATGAAGCCTACAGACCTGTGGAATACGCTGCGATCGGATCGGTTCAGGTATTGATGGCTACCGCGGTTCCAAGGGATTACTGCAATTACTACAGTGCCAATGTAAATATTTCACAGATATATGTGGAGCCGGGAGATACAGTAAATCCGGGGGATGAGCTTGCTGTCTGTGATGTGGATGAGGCAAAAAAACAGTTGCAGGAATGTAAGGCTGCGCTGGCGCATGAGAATGAGACATATGAGATATCAGCTCAGATCTCGGATACGCAGATCCGATTATGGGAGAGCCAGGCCGCAGGGCAGGATAATAATGAGCCTGACCAGTCAGATGGAACTGCGGATGACACGCATGAAGCCGATGCAGACACAAATATTGATGAATATGCAGCAGTTACGGGCGAATTTTCAACAGAACAGACTGAGAAAAATGAGAGTACAGGCGAGGATTACAATAAGCAGATCGCCACAGAACAGGAAAATCAGCGGTACGATAAGCAGCTTCACGAATACCGCGTGCAAAAGATCAATGAGCAGATGGCTTTATATCAGCAGATCGTTGATGATGGAACGCTTAAGGCAGCCCACAGCGGTCTTGTTACTTACACTAAGAAGCTGACAGAGGGAAGGTCTGCTGCGGCATACGAGAATATAGTCATTGTCTCGGATACGGATGACCTTGTGCTGGATATAAAGGGCACAGCCATAAATGAATACAAATACAGCGATTATGACAAGAAATATGTGATAGTCGATGGCGAAAAATATGATGTCACCGAGTCTCAATATACATCAGAGGTTTTGGTACTTTCGAAGATAAACAACCGCTATCCGGATGTGTGCGTGGAAAGCAGGGAAAAGCTGTTTCTTACGGCAGGACAGATGTATCCGGTATATTTTGAAAAGACAAAAGTGGATCAGGCACTTGTCGTGGGAAAAGATTCCATCTATAAGGATGGCGATACCAGATATGTCTATGTGAAAAATGATGAGGGCGGCCGCGAGAAACGCATCATAACAACAGGTGAGTATGATGAAAACTATACACAGGTCACAGAGGGCTTAAAAGAGGGGGAGCTGGTCTACTATAATTCTACAGATCAGGTTCCGACAAAGTACAGCAAATATACGGTAACAAGGTCTGACTTTGATATAGCAAACTACGGTGTGAGCTGCAGCAGATCTGACGCAGGGACGATAACTGAAACCTGTGATTATGAAGGGCAGATCGTTTCTGTCAATGTGAAGCAGGACGATACGGTAGAAAATGGGATGCTGCTTTACGTGGTGGATACCGGAGAGGGCAAAGCTGCCATAACAGAGGCAAAAAATGAGATCGACGCGGAGAATGAATCCTATGCGCACAAGATCGCAGATTACGATAAACAGGTAAAAGATTTATCTGAAGGTGGTAGCAGCGCAGAAGAAAATAACAAACAGGATGAAAAGCCGGATACAGCATATGAAGAGCAGCAGTTGAAATTGAACTTACAGCTGCTTGATCTGCAGAAAAAACTTGCAGGTGCAGACCATACCTATCAGCTTTCCCGGCTACAGTCAGCATATGACAGCATAAGCGCAGGAAATGACGGCAAAGGAAATATTTCAGTATATGCCAAAAATGACGGAAAAGTTTCAAAGGTGAGTGTCAAGGCAGGAGATAATGTGGAGGAAGGCTCAGATATCCTGCAGATAACCGGAAATTCCACGGACGTACTGCAGGTCCTGGTAAAGGATAGCAATAGCTATAAAGTATATACGGACAATATAGCAGATGTGGGAGAGCGCGTATCACTTGAGCTGGACGGTACAACAATCTACGGAAACTGTATCGGTTTTGCCGGTTACGGCAGGCAAGCTCAAAGGGGATATATAAATCAGGATGATAAAGGTGTGCATATTACAGGAAACACAGATTCAGGATATGGAAATGCAGCATTTTATATAAAACTTGACAATGGAATACCGGATGATCTGACCAGGGCATCTGCTGTAAAGTTTTCTTATGTTTCTTTTAAAAAGGTGGTAGTGGTGCCGACTTCGATCATACACAAGCAGGTCAATCCGATGGACAAGGATGATATATCATACTATGTGTGGAAAATTGATGGGGACAGCGTGGTAAAGCAGCCGGTAATATTGAGCGATTATACATCAGGCAGCGATACACTTGTGCTTTACGGTATTGATGAGGGCGATGAAATATGTTTGGCTTCGTAATTAATAAATTAAAAAACAGAAAATGGTTAAATTTGTGTCTGCTTATGGGAGTGGCTTTGTTTATAGCACTTTTTGTGTGCCACTCTATGTTTGAAAAGGGTGCGGGAAATCAGATACTCGACAGACTTTTTACGGATCATGCCACACAGCAGAATGAGTTTCCTGCACAGATGAGCCGCGAGGGAACATATGCGGTGGCAGATTATCCTGATTCGCAGTCAGTATTTGATAAGCTGTCAGGATACGAGCAGAAGTGGACTGAATATGTGGATATAAACAAGGTTTCCTCACAGCAGCTTATCACACTCCCAGGAGGACGCGCGGATACAGAGTTTGGAGGACCTAACAATTATTTTACAATAGGATATCTGCCGGGACTTTCGGAGTACGCGGATGTTGTAAAATCTCAGACTGGCACAGCCACATTCGAATGCTGTATAAGCGAAAAGACAATGGATCACTACGGACTTGTAGCAGGTGAAAAAATCTATTTACATGTACCTGATGGCAGTGGCAAAAAGGAAATTTCTTTCGTTATATCACAGATCTGTCGTGAAAAAGATATAAACGATCCATATTGGGCCAAGACGCTTTCGGATATGGGCGATGTGATGTTTGTTTCGCAGGATGTTTTTGACGAAATGATGCAGTATTACAGTGAGGACAATATCAGCTACAGTGATTTCCTCATGTTGGATTACAGGCAGATCAACACGGAAAATGCTTCACTTTATGACGGTTATATGGAGCAGTTTAAGGATGCTGACAAGCTCTACAATGACAACATCCGTGATACGCTGGAGCGCTTTTTTACACAGCAGAAGACGATAAAGCTGATGCTTTGGGCGTTGGAGCTGCCGTGTCTTGTGCTTTTGATTTTATTTATAAGAATGATATCTGTACAGATACTTTCGCTCGAGCAAAATGACATACTTGTTTTAAGAAGCCGCGGTGCGACAAAATTACAGGTATTTATTTTGTACTTACAGCAGTCGGGAATAATAGCGTTTGCGGGCTGTGTACTCGGAATAGTACTCGGATATATAATGTGCCGGGCTGCCGCATCTACAGACGGATTTTTAAGATTTACGGCAAAGGATATAAGCACTTACAAATTTGTATGGCAGATGCTTGTCTATGCGGTGGCAGCGGCAGTTATCATGGTGCTGTTTATCACAGTTCCGGTGTGGAAAAAATCAAAGGATGCCATATCAGAGCGCAGCAGTAGGGGACGAATATCAAAGAAAAAGCCTCTTTGGGAGAAATGCTTTATAGACGTTATACTTTTGGCTCTGTCAGCATATCTGCTTTACAATTACAACAAGCAGAAGAGTACGCTTGCGATATCTGTTCTTGAGAACAGGAGCATAGATCCTGTCATGATACTGGACAATTCGCTTTTTATATTTGCAGCGGCACTTTTGTGCGTAAGACTTACCGGACTTATTATTCTGCTTGTTGACAGGCTCTTTAAAAAGCATTTTTCTCCGGCAATGTATGCATCATTTTTACAGCTAAAACGAACCAGATACAATCAGGGATTTCTGGCAGTATTTCTTATCATGACAGTGGCTGGCGGTATTTTTGACGCGAATATGGCGCGCACCATGAACAGCAATATGGAGCAGCGTATCGTCTACAATGTGGGCTGTGATGCGATATACAACGAGGATTTCAGACTCAGGATACAGTACAATAAAAATGGCTCTGTAAACTGGATGTATGACGAGCCTGATTTCGGTAAATACGAGTCGCTCAAAAATGAGGGCATCTGTGACGGTGTCACGCGTGTGCTTGAGGACGAGAGGGTAGACATTTCCGCAGGCAGTGGTTCGGTTTCGGATGCATATCTTATGGCGATAAACACAAAAGAATTCGGTGAGACTGCGAAATTGCAGAGTGACCAAAATGATGATATTAATGACGCTCACTGGTTCAATTACCTGAATGAGCTGGCAAAAGAGCCGGACGGAGTCATCATTTCGTCAAATCTGGCAAAAGATCTGGGACTTAAAGTTGGTGACAGCTTAAATTACTCAAGGTATGTACCGGAGGCTGTCGATGAAGATCAGATCTACGCATCCGAGAATGTAAAGGTATGTGCCATAGTAAAAGGTTTTCCGGGCTACGAGCGTTACACCTATGAGACAGATGCAGAAGGAAATGTGACCGAGCAGGAGAAATACCTGATCGTTGCAAATTATGCTACGGTTGTGGAAAAGTTCGGCATGACACCGTACAGTGTGTGGATGAACCTGTCAAAGGGAAAAACGGTGGATGATATATACAAAAATATAACATCCGCGCAGCAGCTTATAGACGAGAATAAAAACTCAGCCACAGTGCAGATCACAAACGGTATGTTTACATTAAGTTTTATACTTTCACTGATAGTGTGCTCAGTAGGATTTTTGCTGTATTGGGTTATGACACTAAAACAGAGGGAGCTGCAGTTTGGTATATACCGCGCAATGGGAATGAGAATGAGAGAGGTAAAAGCAATGCTTTTAAACGAGCAGATATTTTTATCATTTCTGCCGCTTCTTGCGGGAGCAGGCATAGGTATAACTGCAACAGCGATGTTTGTAAGGCTCATATCGATCATATATCTGCCGCAGAAACACAATATCGGGGTAAATGTATATATTTATCCATCTGATATGCTGGAGCTTACAGGAGTACTTTTCGTGGCTGTAGCCGTATGCTATGTGGTTATCAGCAGACTGCTTAAGAGTATGAAGATAGCACAGGCACTAAGGCTTGGAGAAGATAGTTAGCAGATAAAAATGATTTTGTGGTAGTCGGTAGAAGGTTTTTATAGCATGGTAAATGAGGTCGTGACATATGGAAAATGCGATAATTGCTCAAAATATAAAAAGATATTTCAAGGCGGGAGATGGTACAACAGTCCACGCACTTGACGGAGTATCCATGGAGATAAAAAAAGGAACACTTGCCATCTTAAAAGGGCGTTCCGGCTCCGGAAAGACCACACTTCTTAATATCCTTAGTGCGCTTGATATGCCGACAGAGGGAAGTGTGCAGTTTCTGGATAAAAACTTAGAGCAGATGACCGAGAAAGACCGGGAAATGCTAAGGCGGTATGAGATGGGATTTGTATTCCAGTCTATAGCACTAATTCCCACGATGACGGCATATGAGAATGTGGAATTTGCCCTTAGACTTGCAAAAAATAAACGTCAGATACAAAAGAATTTGACTGATATGGATAATGACATTGGAGATGCAAAAACCGATGTGATAAATGAGAATACGCATGACAGAGTATCAGAGCTGCTGGAGCGTGTCGGACTCTCAAAGCGCATGAACCATATGCCGGAACAACTATCGGGAGGTGAGCAGCAGAGAGTTGCGATAGCGCGCGCTGTGGTTCATCGCCCTAAGGTGGTCTTTGCGGATGAGCCGACAGGAGCACTTGATACCGCTTCTGGATTTGAAGTCATGCGGTTGTTCCGTGAGTTGATAGACGATGAGGACATCACAATAGTTATGACCACGCATGATCCGAACCTGATGGAGCTGGGAGATGAAGTGTTTGAGCTTAGTGACGGCATAGTAATTTAAATTAAAAGGGAGAAAACCAGATGATAAATTGCGATGGACTGGTAAAAATATATGAGACAGACGATAAAAAGGTGATGGCACTGGAGGGGCTTGACCTGACGGTGGAAACAGGGGAGATGCTTGCGGTAATAGGAAAATCCGGCAGCGGAAAATCCACCCTTTTAAATATGATAGGAGGACTGGAAACACCCACAGCGGGAGTACTCACTATTGACGGAAAAGACATTTCCACATATTCAGAAGCTGAAATGGTGAGATACCGCAGGGACCAGGTGGGCTTTGTGTGGCAGAAAAGTGCCAAAAATCTGTTCCCATACCTGACTGTGCTGCAGAATGTCGAGGCAGTGATGATGTTTGAAAATACCGGAAATACCGATAATTTAAAACACGGAGAAATTATAAAAAAACGCAAGGATAATAATAAAAGCTATGCCCTTAAACTGTTAAATGCAGTGGGATTACAGGAGCATAAGGATAAGCTTCCGGCTCAGCTATCGGGAGGAGAGCAGCAGCGCGCAGCGATAGCGGTGGCGCTGGCAAATAAGCCGGACATACTGCTTGCGGATGAGCCGACCGGAGCTGTGGATACAAGGACTGCTGATACAATCTATGAGCTGTTTCATAAGCTGAACAAAGAGCTTGGTATAACCATCATCATAGTGACACACGATATGGCACTTGCAGGTCGTGTAGACCGCACAGTGCTTATATCTGACGGAAAGGTAAGTACGGAGAAATTGAAGAAACACCCTGCAATGGAATATACGGTATTGGACAAGGCGCACAGGATAAAACTCACTGATGAGATGCTTGAGGCAGCGGGGATAGAGTCTAATAAGGTCAGGGTTGATGTGCAGGATGGAAAGCTTGTGATATCGCGTATTTAAGACATATTAAACGTTTAGTGTTATAGAGCCTTTTTATCTCACGGTTTGGTATTGGCTCTTGCCATATCATATTAAAATTTATGGCATCTATGGTTATAATTATTTTGTTTGAAAAATACTGTGAGTTTGTCTATAATTGGGTTATAGATAATTTCAAGAGGTATAATACAAAATGATAAAAATAGGTATTTGTGACGATGAACCGATTGTATGCGAAATACTAAAAAAGAAAGTCAGCATATGCTTAGCAGAAACTAAGACCGAAGCGGAGATTGAATGCTTTTATAGTGGGAAGGAATTATTAGATAACAGCAAAAAACCGGATATTCTATTTCTTGATATAGAGATGCCGGAGCTTGATGGAATAGAGACTGGGAAAAAACTTCGTGAAAATGGAAAAGACTGTAAAATTATTGTTGCAACAAGCAGAGTGGACAGGTTTAAGGAAGCCTTTCATATAAATACATTTCGCTTTATTACAAAGCCCTTTGAAATAGATGAAATCCGGGAAGTGTTGCAGGATGCGGTTATATCGCTTGGTGGAACAAAGAAAATAGAGGTATATCGAAATAGAGAAAAATATAATATATTGTGCAAGGATATTTTTTTTATAGAAGCTGTCGAAAGCTCGATAGAATTTATTTTGGAAGAAGGAAGATACAGGAAAGAAAGCTCATTGTCAGAATTGGAGAAGGAGTTGGAGAAAGCAACTTTTTTCCGTATTAATAGGCAGTGTATAGTCAACATTGATAAAATAGAAAAATATGAAAAGGGAAATATATTCATTCATGGATATGTAAAAAGGGTATCCCAAAGGAGAAAGAAAGAATTCCAGATTGCGTATAGGGAACATTTGGTATGAGAGTTGTACTTTTTATAAATTTATTATTAGAAATTGTAAAATATATTTTAGCCGGAGAGGCTGTGTTTAACATAAACCTGATAAAAAGATACAGGGTTGGACTAATTGCAGCACTGAGCATGACAATTTTAGCAGTGAGTATTAATGATAAGGTAGAGATTTTATCATTTATGGTTTTACCTATTATTTTTATTATCCTATTTTTAACAATGGGTGGAAACCGGTGGAGCAGGGTGACCTGTTTTGTGAAATTGACTTTTTTGATTCTTTACATGGATTATGTTATTGAATTGTTTATGAAACTATTTGCATCATCTGGGATTAAAAGCGTAAGAGGATGGCTTATAAGTAATGTGATTTCCATATCACTTTATGGAAGTATTTATGTGATTAGGAGATACAAGAGTAAGGTTGAAAATACAAGGCTGGAACAAATTGGAACGGGAATCATGTATGCAGGCATTGTTATGATGGCGGTTGCAATACCACTGACCATTGCAGAACTGAATATTTTATCAAAAAAATATAATAATATGGGAAACATGAAAATGATACAGCTTTTGTCGGCAATGTCTATGTTGGGTATTGTTATATTAGGTTTAGTACTGATTTATATATACGGTATGAACCAGAAAATGAAGAGCTATCTTGAGATTGAAAGAATGTTAAAGCAAACTCAGAAAAACTATTTTGAGGCAGTGATAGAAAAGGAAGAGAATACAAAGAAATTTCGGCATGATATATCTAACCATATTATGTGTATCGGAGAATTGGCAGAACAGGGAAAACTAGATGAAGTAAGAAGGTATATTGATGATATACAAATAGAATTGAAAAGAATACATAATTGTTGCTACAGTGTTGGAAATACAATTATAGATGCGCTATTAAATCGCTATGTGAGTCAGTTGTCAGAGGATGTAAAGGTCACTGTTTCAGGAGCCATACATGAACAACTACCGATAAGTGATGTTGAGTTTTGTACTATTTTTTCAAATCTTATGAAAAATAGTGTTGAGGCATTACAGCATATTGAGGGAGAAAAATATCTTTCAGTAAAATTCTATACCGGATCAAATGATTTTGTTCTTGAGCTATGCAACAGTGCATCAAATCAAATATTTGTAAATAATAATGGATTGCCGGAAACCACCAAAATAGAAAAAGATAGTCATGGGTATGGCTTACAAAATGTAAAGGATACAATTAATAAAAATAATGGTAAATTTTATTGGGAATCATCGGCAGAAATGTTTAAAGTGAAGGTACTGTTGCCAAATATTTAACAATATTATAGGTTTGTCAGAAAATGTGATATCGTTGATTTAGTTTCATTCGCGGGGTTAAGTGCAACGTTCACGGGGTTATTATTGAAATATGGTATTTGTCATGTTATTTTTATCTTAGAAATAAGCCTGCTAAATTTGTTGAGTACCATTCGTGTCATTCATGTATTTATGGTTGAAGATATATGGATTATAGGATATAAAGAAATTAACAACAGTTGTAGAGTCAGGAATGGTTGCAGACAGGAGTGACAAATTAAGGGGGATTATGAAGAATAATTTAAAAGTTTTATTCATACAATTATGTGTTTTGGCAATAGGCTGCTTTATCGGAGAAGCAGTTTTCGGCTTGCCAAAATGGCTTGGACTTGTGATAGCAGGTCTTATGTTTTATTTGGTATTTTTTATAATACAGATTAAAGGTGCTATGAGTAATATCAAAGATGAAGTGTCAAGTGATGGCATAGCCGGAGCAAGAATATGCGGAGTCTTTATTTCTGCGATACTACTTGCATTTATATTGGGAATATATGTTTATCAAGCGGCTAATATAGCGATGACTATAGCCGGTGTGGTATTGCTTATATTACAGCGGAGAAAAATAAAAGGGTTTTTCTTTGAGAATCGCTGGGAGAATAATTTTTGGTTGGTGTATTTTGGTATTGCATTTATTATTTGTGGTGTTTTTTCTGTATTTGCGTGTCTGGATATTGCACCATGCACGGAGCTTTGTGGTGTTTACAGGGCTATCGGTATCATAGTGTGGATTTTGGTGATTTTATGGACACTTCCGCCTGATACATGGTTGGCCAGATTTGCCACAAATAACTATAAGAGATATGAAGATAATTATGATTAAGAAAGAAAAATATAGATTATTTTCTAATGAAAATTATCGGACAAAATAAGGAGGATAAATGAAAAAAATAGTTTCTAATTTGTCAGTAATGATTTTTGTCATAGGATGTGCAATAATGGAAATAACAACATGGTTTATTGATTCATATGTTATGTTTTATATAGGAATAATTATTGTTATAGTGGGAATTATTGGAATGATTATTCAAGGAAAGTTTAAGAAAGTAATTGAGTTTATTATAGAGTATTTTTAGAAAGTTTTGCTTTCAACATTCTGATAAGTGCATTGATATCACTTTTGGGAGTGATTTGTGAATTTCTTCAAAAAATGCTGATATATTAGAAAATAATGAATTAGGAAGGAAATGAAAATGAAAATAAATCTTGAACTTATTTTATTAATATTTAACTGGGTAGTTGTTGCAATACAGGCATTTACTATATTTTTATATGGAAATAGTATAGGTTTATTTATTATTATGTTGCTTGCATTAATAGTACAAGTACTTGGTGTTTATGATAATAGAAAGAAATAATTAATATATTGACTTACAAAATGTGTATTAAAAGAATAGTAAACAGGCGTGGAGCTAGTCTCTCTACGCCTGTTTAAATGCGTGCCTTATTCACTTACCACAACCTTACAATCCTTCTTAAAGCAAGCAATTCCATACTTGATGAAATTGCGCATGCCATCCTGCTTCAGCTTATCCACATATGACTTTTCTTCAATCTGCTTCAGTGCCTCATCGCAGGCTGCATCCATATCGCCGTTTTCGGCATATTTAAGCTCTATCACGATGCCGGTTCGGTTCTTTGGAACTTCAACGAGGATATCACTGTAGCCGGTGCCCGATTCGGTGTTTGATTTGATGAGCCAGCTTGCTTTGTAGCCCAGCAGACCGAGCAGTATACCGTGGTAGAAATTTTCTTTTTTATCTTTGGCAACTGCGGTATCCCTTATGCTTATTGTATTCCAGAGATAATCGCCAAAAAGCTCTTCTATTTTTTCGGTATCCTTATCCACAAATGCATTGCAGAATTGTTCAAGTGTCTTTCCGTCATTTGCGGTTGTATCGCTGAACCATTCGCGGATTTTTTTGATGAAAAGGTTTTTAATCTCGCGGTTTGGTATTGATAAACGCACCCTGCCATCGTCGGTCACGCCCTGCTTTGTCAGGTAACCGGTCGTGAAGAGCACACTCCACAGGTTTGAGATGCTTTTGTCGATTTCATCGTAGGTCAGCTCCTGGGATATTTCTTTCTCAATGTATTCGCCTGCTATCAGGCGCTCAATCTCATCCTTGGTCTGGACATCGGCTTTGTCAATGAAGCTTCTTACCAGAGCATTTCCGCTTGAATTTGACCAGAAATCCTGCGGCTTTGCAGTAGGCTCAAATCTGAGCAGATCCACGTAATTTATCACGTCCCACGGACAGTATACATCGGCATTTCCAAAGTGGTATCCATCGTACCATTCCTTGATTTCTGTGAAATGCGAATCCAGATTGTAGGCGGCTAGAAGCTCCTCAACCTCGCTGTCCGTGAATCCAAACTGCTCATCAAATCGTGTATCCATGATGGAGAGCACCTTAAAGTTATTTAATCCTGTAAAGATGCTTTCCTTTGATATGCGAAGACAGCCTGTCAAAATAGCAAACTGTAAGTAATCGTTGGTCTTTAGTGCCTGTCCGAACAAGCCTCGTATGAGAGAGACCATCTCATGGTAGTAGCCGTTCTGGTATGCCTTGTCGAGTGGCACATCGTACTCATCTATCAGGATGACGACCTTTTTGCCGTAATGCTTATATAAAAGCTGGGAAAGAAGCTTAAAAGAAGCGGTAAATGTATCCTTGTCAAAAATAAACTTTCCTTTTTCTATATGAAGTAATCCTTTGAACTGTTCTTTTTCCAATACTGTCAATTTATCACTTTCTGCCAAAAAGGAGAATTTGCTGATTTCATTTCCTATAATTCTGGAGAATACCTGAAATGCCTCATTATATGATAAACCCTCGACATCCTTAAGTGAAATAAATATCACAGGATATTTGCCCATATGCTCATCACAAAGAGCTATATTTTGTGAAATATATAATCCGTCAAACAGTGATTTGTCAGTGCCAATCTCGAAAAATGAGCGCAACATGCTCATACCAAGAGTCTTTCCAAAGCGCCTAGGACGGGTGAACAGCGTTACTTTACTCCAATTGTTTAAAGCCTGCTCGATAAGCATAGTTTTGTCTATATAATAAAATCCAGACCTTCGTATATCTTCAAAATTTTCAATTCCAACAGGCAGTTTTAATATTTCCATGTGAGCCTCCCCAGTTAAAAAATGTTCGATGCATTCACATATAGTATAACTGATTTTTAGAGGAATTACAATTTCCAGTGACTATATGTTTGTGTCAAGCTATGCGCCATTGTGTTAATTATTGAGTGATTACAGCCCCTGCCTCGTAGAGGCATTTTAAATGGGCTGTAATCGTTGCTGGCCACACTGTTAGGTGTGAACAGTAACATCCGATATTATGATATTTTCAATGAACAAATCGTCCATAATTTTGACGATCATCTATCACATAATCAATTTTGACACAATGTTCATCCTCATATATTTGAAAAATCATCCAGTAGTGTTTCCAGAGATGTATAACCTTGTATTTTGCGGGGATATATTTTAATTTATCAAAACCGGCATTTGGAGTAGTTTCCAAAATACAGATACATTCATCAAAAGCATCTAATATTTTGCTCACAGTTTCGGAGCCGAATTCCATTGCACCTGAAATATAATTATTGAGTTCCTTTTTGGCATCCGGTGATATATCTACGTTATATTTCATTTGTTGTAAATCTCCCTTAATTCAGATAAAAAATCGCGGGCGGGAGTATCTTTTATTCCAGCCTGACGTCTTTCTTCAATTTCAACAAGTTTTTCGCGTAATTCTAACTGTTTTTCCCTTTGGTCATACGTTTCGATATCCATTACAACCAGATCTCCTTCTCCGTTTTTGGTGAGAAAAATCGGTGAATGGGTTTCTTTTGCCAGATTAGATATATCGTTATAGTTCTGCCTTATAGCGGCAGACGGTTTTATAATTGTTGAAGACATAGCATATCCTCCTAGTAATATTTTGATGTTATTATATATATATATTACAATATAATGTGATGGATTTCAAATACTTAATCACAAATCGATATATGTGAAAAAAAGATGAAAAAATTCCTGAACTTTATTATAATATGTACAAGACCATAGGCATTATGCCTTTTAATGGTGGCACAGATATAAAGGATAAGCTTCTTGTGGCAGATGGGCTGCTGCAGGGAGCAGAGGGAGTTAAACAGTGAGTAAAATACTTGTCGCAGAGGACGAAACAGCAATCAATAAAATGATATGCATGAATTTAAATATTACAGGCTACGAGACGGTGTCCATGCAGGACGGACAGGAAGTGCTCGATTATCTTGCAACAGGAGCATCGGCAGATCTTGCGATAGTGGATATCATGATGCCAAGGGTTGATGGTTTTGGTCTGCTCGAGCCACTTAACAAAGCAGATATTCCGGTGATATATCTGACCGCGAGAGGCGATCTTGAATCAAAGGTAAAAGGCCTTTCGGGCGGGGCTGAGGACTATATGGTAAAGCCGTTTGAGATGCTTGAGCTTTTGCTGCGCATAGAAAAAATATTAAAGCGTACCGGAAAAAGCGATGATATCATTGAGCTTGATGACATTACCATTGATATGAAAAAGCACATAGTTTTTAAGAAAAAGGAGCAGATATCCCTGACACCTATGGAGTATGATTTGCTTTGTACCCTCGCGAAAAACAGAAATATCGCTTTGGAGAGGGAAAAGCTGCTGAATGCGATATGGGGAATAGATTTCGAGGGAGAGACGAGAACTGTCGATGTGCATGTGGCGGCATTACGCAAGAAGACAGGACTTCGTATAGTAGCTGTGCCAAAGATTGGATATCGTCTGGAGGTAGGAGAATGAAGCTTCGTAGCAGGATAACGATTGGAACACTTGGATTTTTGCTGATTTCTCTTACACTGTGCTGCACACTTATGATATATGTCAGCAAAAAAAATATGTTAAACAGTACCACAAGCTATACAAAGACAGAATTGGAAAAGCTTGTGGCTAATTTTTATACAAACAAAAGTGACATAGAAAGCACAGTTGAAGAGCTTACAGCGGAGACAAAGCTGAAATACTACTTTTTTAAGCAGACGCAGTATTCAGATTCTGACACGGAGTATGTGCTGCAGTGTGGTGATGAGATAATATATAACGATTCCGGACTTGATGCGCCAACGATACTTGGACTGAATGAGGATAAGAGTAATATTGAGATGCAGGGGGAGACGAAAAGCGACATCGTGCATACAGAAGGGGCAGACTATTACATCTGCGGAGTGGATATCAATATCAATGACAGAATCTATCAGGTATGTATAGTGCGCGATATAACAGAGCTTTACAGACAGATATACCGGATGATTGCGCTGTGTGTGGGGATTGGAATTGTTATCTCATTAGCTGCGGCAGTAAGTATGATTGTTTTCCTGAAAAAATTACTAAGACCGTTAGAGCAGCTTAAGGATGAGGCTGATGCCATATCACAGGGGCAGTATCAGCGTCAGATAGACGTAAAAGGAAAGGATGAGCTGGCATCACTCTCGCACAGCTTTAATACGATGGCAAAGGCTGTAGAGTCACATATCGCAGAGGTTGAGGAGACCTCAGAGGCGAGAAACAGGCTCATACATGCGCTCTCCCATGAGATGAGGACTCCGGTAACGGCAATTTGTGGCTATGCCTATTCGCTTCGCAATATGAAGCTGACTGATGCACAAAAGCAAGAAGCACTCAAATTTATGGACATTGAGGCAAAAAGACTCGGCAGCCTGTCGGGCAAGCTGACTGCTCTGGTCGGACTTACAGAGGATAAGATAGAGCTTAAGGACATAGAGCTTGAGGAACTGAAAAAACATCTTGAGATGATATGGCAGGGCCGGGACGATATATTTCTGACAGTTGAAAATGGCAGCATAAGGGGCGACAAAGATATGCTTGTCATGCTCATAACCAATCTTTGTGACAATGCAAAAAAGGCAGGTGCGACAAGGATTGAAGTAAATATAACAGGCAGTGGAATATCGGTAAAGGACAACGGAAGAGGAATTTCAAAGGAGGATATGAAGCATATATTTGAGATATTTTATCAGGGAGATGCTTCGAGAAATCAGGAGGGCTTTGGACTGGGACTGGCATTGTGCCAGAGGATTGCGGAACTTCACCACTCAAAGCTTTCTGTGGAAAGCAGCTTGCAGGAGGGCAGTATTTTTTCTTTACAATTCTCTTACAACTCTTTGATGACTTGAAAACATAAAAGGGGATAAAATCATATCATCAAAGAAAACGAGGAGGAACTTATGAAACGAAAAATAGTTTGTCTGATGGCTGCAATAATGTGTTTTTCAATGACAGCCTGTGAGAAAACACCTGACAAATCACTTGTCACACAGAAAAACATAGACAGGCTTGAGAAAGCCGCAAAGGAAACTCCAAAGGACGGAAGCACCTTAAAGGACATAATAGAGACTACCACCGATACTTATGATTTTAATTATGAAAGCGATGACGGAAAGGTAAAGATAGTAGCTGACAATGTGCCTGTTACTCTCCCTACAAAGGATACCATACCTATGTATCGAGTAAAAAGTGGTGAATTATCGCAGGAGATAGCTGATAAGCTGTATGACTATTTTTTCCCGGATGGAGCTTATACTACAACAGGCTCAGACTGGACAAAGCAGAAAATAGATAATCTGATATTGGAAGAAAAAAAGTATATTGCAAATGTTAAAGATGATCCGGATACTTCAGAGTCTGATAAAGAGAGTATTATACAAACACATGAGGGGATTATCAAGGAATATGAAGAGGAACGGAAAACAGCACCTGATGAGAGCACATTGAAATATGTGCCAAAGGATTCCTCGTATGTGGATGTGGAGCAGGAGACTGTAAGCGGTACAACAAAAACCAAAGAATTAAATGTAAGCTCAAAGGATCAAAAAGAAAAACTTAATATCTGCTCATCATCTGACGAGGATAGTTTTAGTTCATATGCCGGATATGAGAATGTTAAAGACTATCATTACGATGGTATATTGACGACACAGGCAGCTTCATGTACAGATGATGAAAAAAAGAAGATTGGAATAAGCGAGGAGGATGCCAAAAAATATGTTGATGACTTTGTGCAGAAAATAGGTATGGACTGGGAAATTTATGATGTTGGTTGTGCAGCAGGAAACAAATATAAGGAAGATTTTGATGATACGGATAAATACAATCAGGATGCAGAAATGATTTCAGCAGACAACTATACAGCATATGTGTTTAATCTTGTGCAGAATATAAATGGTATTCAAAGCGCAACGACAAGCTCAGATTATGTACCTGACAAGGATGATACTACTCTTACATGGCTGTATGAGAAAATCCGTATTATTGTGGATAAAAATGGTATTGTTGCATTTAGCTGGGAATTTCCTCAAATGGTAGAGGAGGAGGTATCAGACAATGTCGGTATCATATCCTTTAATCAGGCAAAGGATATCTTTGAACAGATGATGCCTCTAACCACAAGAGGTGATTTGGAAGAACATGAAGATGGAGATGTTGAGATAAAGGCAACTGCAACAGTATATGAGGTAAGGCTGGGACTGATGCGTGTAAGGAGCAGCGGCAGTGACAGAAACGGACTTCTCACACCGGCATGGCTGTTTTACGGCGATTATAATATTGATTTTGGAGGAGAAAATTATTCAGAACAGCAGCCATGGATTCTTCTTGCAGTAAACGCGGTGGATGGAAGCGTCATTGATGTGACGGCTGGTTATTGATATGGATAGAGCGCAGGAAAGCAGTAAACAGCTACGGATAAATAATACAATTTCATCATGCATAAAGCAGGCACTGACAGGTCGTTTGTTTTTCCTTGCGGTCGCAGGAATCGTGTTTGCTCTTGGGATAGGCGGCTTTGCGGATTTCTGGAAAGCGGCAGGCGATTATAGGGAGGGGCTTATTGCCTATGGCACTCATCTTACGGTGCTGCAGAATGCCATAAAGTCTGATGCCCTGTGCCTGCTTCTTCCGGTATTTGCAGCCCTGCCGTATACCTCGGCTTTTCTCGAGGAGATAGACTCCGGATTTATAAAGAGCTATCTTCCGAGAGCCGGGAGGTGGCATTACATCAGTGCAAAAATACTTGCGGCAGCTATAAGCGGAGGAGCGGCATGTACACTGGGAACCGGAGTGTACTACAATCTGCTGCGCCTTATATTGCTGCCGATGGAGAAGCAGGGAACGGCTGAAAAGACAGACGCAACGTATGTCTTATTTTTTTGCATCGGAATGGTGTTTTCACTGATCGGAATGCTCTTTTCGGTACTCACCGCAAGCAGATATATGGCCTATGCGTCACCGTTTGTGCTCGAGTATACATTGATAATATTGCATGAGAGATACTTAAAAAAGCTGTATATCATAAATCCGAAGGAGTGGCTTTGTCCGTCGGCAGGGAACTGGGAATTTGGTGAGGCGGGCGCAGTGATATTTCTGATTTTTGTCAGTATGCTTATCACGGTGCTTCTGATACCGGCTATGGAGAGGAGGCTTGATGGAATATGAAACAGGTATTTATGGTGGCTTTGTATAATTTCAGGACATGGAAGAAAAATCCACGTATATTTTTAAGCTTTTCGATTGCATTCATATTCTGTTTTCTGCTATCGGATAAGATAGTTGCATTCGCGGAAAAATATGATACTTCCATGCAGATACTGGAGCCCTTCATATGGACCTTCGGTGATAGCAACTCAATACTGTTATCATCAATGATTCTGATATTTCTCTTTGCGGATATGCCGTTTGTCACAAATGCCACGCCGTTTTTTCTTATGAGAACGACAAGGAAAAAATGGCTGCTCGGACAGGCAATTTACATACTTCTTGCCACATCCGTCTATATGGTATTTGTGATGTCTGCGACAGCATTTATCAGCATGAGAAAGGCTTTCGTGGGAAATGTATGGAGCAATACTGCGGTTGCACTGGGATACTCAAAGGCCGGTGAGGCGCTGGCAGTGCCGGCATCGGTAAAAGCGATGGGGATGTCTACTCCATACGGCTGTGCGGCTATAGTATTTTTGCTCATGCTGTGCTATTCGCTCATTCTGGTATTTCTCATGCTCTTATTTAACCTGAAATTCGGGCAGATAGGCGGAGTACTTGCAGCATTTGGCTTCAGCATATATGGGTTCTTACTGAATCCGCAGACAATCATAGGAATATTTAATATACCGGATTACGAAGCCTATAAGGTAAATGTATGGGTGGGCTGGGTATCTCCTTTAAACCATGCCACATTTTATATGCACAATTTCGGGCTTGATATGCTGCCAAGGCTGTGGCAGAGCTACCTGATCTGCATAGTGCTCGTGCTTGTCTGCTTTATCGCAGCACTTTGGGCAGTGCGAGGCTACAATTTCAAATTTACCGGAACAGGAGGAAAGTAGCATGGAAGCTGCAATAAAAATAGAAAATCTGCACAAATCCTTTGGAAAAGAAGAAATACTTCATGGTATCAACAGGGAGTTTGAGGCAGGAAGGATACATGGCATTGTCGGCAATAACGGCAGTGGCAAAACAGTCATGATGAAATGCATATGCGGCTTTTTAAGACCTGATGAGGGATGTGTGCTCATCAATGGAAAAGAGGTTGGAAAGGATATGGATTTCCCGGATGATATGGGAATTATCATAGAGACACCGGGCTTTCTCCCGGGAGCGACCGGACTTAAGAATCTTAAGATTCTGGCATCTCTTAAGGGGATTGCCGATGAAAAGCGCATAGTAGAGACGATAGAGAGAGTAGGGCTTGATCCGGGGCTAAAGAAAAATGTCAGCAAGTACAGTCTGGGAATGAGACAGCGGCTCGGAATAGCACAGGCAATAATGGAGAATCCATCATTTCTGATACTGGATGAGCCGTTTAACGGACTTGATAAGCATGGTGTAGCGCAGATCAGAAATCTGATAAAGGAGCTGCGCGCGGAGGGAAAGACAATAATTCTCGCAAGCCACAATCAGGCTGATATAGATGAGTTGTGTGACACGGTCTGCGAGATGGATGATGGATACATGGAGGAAATAAAGTGAAAAAATTTGTGAGTATTTTGTTGGTGATCATAATGTGCTTAAGCTATCATTTTATACTCGTAGTGCATGCAAGCACGCTTGATACCAAGTCGGATAGTGCTGTCATGCATGAGGGGAAGAGTACTCAGGCGCAGGCAGACAAGCCGGATAATGAGGCGGGAGCAGGCGCGAAGGATGAAGCAGACCATAAGGACGATGCAGCTTCGGGCGCATCAATGTCTGAGGTATCACTTTGCATAGACAACAAAAATGTATATGAGGGCATGCAGCAGGCATACGCAAACGGCTATCAGCCGGTCTGTGCAAACGGAAATGTAACACTGGTGCTTCCTCTTATAAGCGATGGAAAATTACAGCAGGATAAAATAACGGCATCGGTAGATCTTGGGGCTACGGACAGCTCTCCGTTTGTATTTCGAAGCTATGAAAAGGAGTTTAACTGCAAGCCCGAATACATAAACGGTACAGGAGAAACTAAAGATATATTTCTCGTTTCCTTTGAGCTTACTCTTTCAGAAAAACGTGTGAATGGCATCTATCCGGTTATCATAAATGTGACTGGAAAGGATGAAAACGGCATAGAAGTACAAAAGTCATTTACGAATTTTGTGACGGTAGCAGACGGTATTGATCCAAATGCAGCAGCTTCTGGGGCGGCAGATACAACACAGGCGGAGGAGACACCCACTTCGGCTCCGGTAGTTTTGGTGGATAAGAGTGTCATAAATACAGATACGGTAAAAGCCGGTGAGGATTTCGAGGTAACGGTTACATTAAAAAATACGAGCAGGCAGAAATCGGTGCAGAATCTGGTAGCAACCGTGAATGTGCCATCTGCTGATATAGAGCTTAAAAATGATTCAAATACTATTTTTATAGGAAAAATCGGCACACAAAAGACCACAGAGCTGACACTTAAATTCCATGCTTCAAAAAGCACGGCAGACGGCAATTATCCGATAGAGATAGCCATGAGCTATGATGATCCAAAGGCTTCGACACTCAGCTCGACAGGCAATTTTGTGGTCACGGTGGAACAGCCGCTTGATGTGAAGCTTACCATGCCAAATATAGATAAAAATGTGACCGCAGGAGACACTATTCCACTGACATTTCAGGTGATGAATCTTGGAAGAAGTACTGTGTACAATGTCAGATGTGATGTGACAGGAGACGGACTTTCGCAGACCAAGACAGCCTTTATCGGAAATATGGAAAGCGGTACGGCAGGAGAAGGGGAGACGAATCTGTTTATAACCACTCTTGAGGGGAAAAGTCAGTATGGCGATACTACAGGAACAGTTACGCTTACGTATGAGGATGGATTTGGAAATGAGCAGACACAGGAGTTTAGCTTCAATACAACGATAAATAAGATGCCGGATGAAGCCTCGACAGGCGATGAGAAGAAAGAGAAAAGTGCTTCGCAGTGGTGGATATCACTTGCAGTAATAGGTGGACTTATAATCCTTGCAGGGGCAGTTTCAGGGGCGTATTACATGGGAAGGAAGAAATGATGACAGGCTACGGAATTAAAACGTGGAAAAGCATCGCATTTCCGGGAATACTGTTTATAAGTCTGGCAGCTTTTTTGTTTGCGGATGCCGTGCAGCAAAAGCTTGATCTAAGCAGCAGTATTAAGGAAAGTGCCAGAATATATGTGATGCCTGCCGAGGATGGTGCGCAGGATGCATTTACACAGGCAACTTCTGAGCTTGGTGAAATGGGCGCAGAAAACGGATCGTATGTGTATGATATAGACACCAACGTGCAGACACAGTCGGTGGATAAGGAGATAGGTGTAAGAGGCATACAGGCTGCGATGATAGAGGGGACAGTGATATGCGGAGAATATTATTCAGATGAGAGCAGCAGGCTTTCTGTTGTGATAAATATCCCTATGCTTGCAACACTGTCAGACATTGAATTGAAAGAGCAGCAGCCGGAGGTGCGACAGGAGGCAGCAAAATGGATAGGACACAGCATTATCATAGGAAAAAGTGCAGCAAGGATATCAGGTGTAGTGGGTGATAATTCTGATTCACAAGCAGCATTTATAAGTATTCCAGCTGCGGAAAATTTCATAAAAAATCAAGGAGAGACACCAAAAGCATCATCGTACTGTGTAAAGGTTTCAGACTTAAAAAGCATCACAAAAATACAGGATAAGCTGGGCGAGAACGGCGTATCCACCACCATTGATGAGAAAAGTCTGACGGAGTGGAAGCTAAAAAGCGCCGGTATAACAAGCTACATCATAATGGGCTGCATTGCAATAGCATCAGCCGTGTGCATGATATTGCTTTCCACCAGACTGGTAAGCTATCGCGAATCACCCAAGCCAAAGATGGTGCATTTTGCAAGAGTATGTACTGTATTTGTGATAGGGATAATTGCAGGGGTGATGGTTGACAGGTTGGTGATAGGTCTGTTTTCGGCATAACACCACAGCTAATAACTCAAAACCATAGGAACAGGCGTAGAATTAAATTTCTGCGCCTTTTTAATTGGGAATCAACATCAGAAATTTTTGAAATGAAAGTAATGTTGCCTAATACTTGAACAATATCATGGGTTTGTCTATAATGTAAGAAAAAGAAAATGGAGCTTTATTAAATGAAAAGATTTACAGCAATATTACTTACAGGCATGATGATATTTACTCTCGCATCATGTGGCAAAAAAGCACAGGATACACCGACAGAGCCTGCAACAGAGACACAGGCTGCAGAGAAGGTCGAGATGCCTACGGAAACGGAAGCCGTGACAGAGGCTGCAAAAGAAACACAGCAGACAGAAACACAACAGACAGAAGCACAGCAGGAGGAACAGACTGCCGAACAGCAGGACGAGGAGCAGAACAATTCAGGTGAAAATAATTCCTCTTATCAGTATGTAGAAAGAGCATCCTATGAGAATGGAGAATCGGTATCACTAAATCCTTCATGGCAGTATGCAGACCATTCAGCGATAAATTCAGGCTGTGCGGTTATGTACAAAGCCACAGCAAACCGCAAAAATATTGTAGTAGGTGTCAATGCTGGACACGGTACAAGCGGAGGCACTTCTGTGAAGACACTTTGTCATCCGGATGGCTCGGCAAAGACCACAGGCGGTACAACAGGCGCAGGCGCAACAAAAGCAGTAGCAGTTTCAGGTGGTATGTCTTTTAATGACGGTACACCGGAGAGCTCTGTCACACTCCGTATGGCGCAGATATTAAAGGACAAGCTGCTTGCGGCAGGCTATGATGTGCTTATGGTAAGAGACGGAAGCGATGTACAGCTTGACAATGTGGCACGTACTGTCATCTGCAATAATGCGGCAGACTGTCATATCGCTCTGCACTGGGATGGCGACGGACTAAGCTACGATAAGGGCTGCTTTTACATATCAGTGCCGGGAGGCATAAAGGGAATGGAGCCGGTTGCATCACACTGGCAGCAGCATGATGCACTTGGGGCAAGCCTGATAGAAGGACTGCGCGCTCATGGAGCAAAGATAAACGGTAATGGCTCAATGGCGATAGACCTGACACAGACCTCATACAGCACGGTACCGTCAGTGGATGTAGAGCTTGGCAACGCATGCTCTGACCATAGCGATGCCACACTTGAAAATCTGGCAGACGGACTGGTGCAGGGAGTCGAGGGATATTTTTAGTATATAAAGAGTTATGAAGTGGTACAACAGATAGAGAAAGGGAATATTATGACATACAACAAATCCGGGGAGATACTCATAATAGAGGATGACAAGGACATTAATGATCTGCTTGCGACAGCGCTTTCAAAAGCCGGATATAGAACAAGACAGGCATGGTCAGGCACAGAGGGAGAGCTTTTGCTTAAGCTGGAAAGGGAAGCTTATGCGCTTGTGCTATTGGATCTGATGCTTCCGGGGCTTTCAGGGGAGGAGCTTCTGGCACGGATACGGCAGATGGATGCGTCACTTCCGGTGATAATCCTTACGGCAAAGGATGAGCTGGATGAGAAAATCAATCTGCTCGTGGCAGGCGCTGATGATTACATCACAAAGCCGTTTGAGATAAAGGAGGTCGTTGCCAGAGTGGCTGTGCAGCTGCGTCATGCGGTGGCAGATGTGCCTTCAAAGTCGGGCAAGGCAGGAGAAAATCAGACAAAAGCAGGAAATGATACCGGACAGGGAGATACTGCAAATACATACATAGCGGGACCCGTTAAAATAGAGCACAGACAGCTTGTGCTCGATCGGATTTCAAGACAGCTTTATGTAGCTGATAATGCTGTTGACGGCATCACAAAGCAGGAGTTTGCCATACTCGAGCTTCTCATGGCGCATCCCAGACAGGTGTTTGCCAAGGAGGACATATTTGAATATGCCTGGGATGAGCCGTACATGGGCGAGACAAAGACTCTTGATGTGCACATCAGCAATATCAGAAAGAAGATAAAAAAGCTGACCGATGACGAGTACATAGAGACAGTGTGGGGCATAGGCTATAAAATGAAAGAGTAAAGGTAAACAAGCTTTACTCTTTTTTTACTTTTTGTTAGCGATGTATTAGGATTTTACATTTATATTATGATTAAAGGGTTGCTAAGGAAAAAAGAAAAGGAGATTTGATTGTGAGTGAAATATTATTGCAGACAAAGGCACTGACCAAGCAGTATGGTCACCAGAAGGCAGTTGACAATGTGGATATCCACATCAAAAAGGGTGCAATCTATGGATTTATCGGCAGAAACGGTGCCGGCAAGACTACCTGTATGAGAATGATCGGTGGTTTGGCAAAGCCGACAAGCGGAGAGATATCCATGTTTGGATACGCTGGAAAGGATTTGTCAAAGGTACGCTCAAGAGTGGGCTGCCTGATTGAGGCACCGGGTGTATATCCAAACATGACGGCGAAGGAAAATATCGAGATGAAGTGCCGTCTCTTCGGCATAAGTAAAAAGCGCTATGCAGAGGGCATACTGGATAAGGTAGGTCTGTTAAATGTGGGAAAGAAAAAGACAAAGAATTTCTCACTTGGTATGAAGCAGAGGCTTGGAATCGGCATGGCGCTGGTTGGAGAGCCTGACCTTTTAGTGCTTGATGAGCCTATCAACGGACTTGATCCACAGGGAATCGCAGAGGTGCGTGATACGATTCAGAATCTGTGTGCACAGCAGGATATGACTGTGTTTATTTCAAGCCATATATTGGAGGAGCTTTCAAAGCTTGCCACAGACTACGGCATTATAAATAATGGAGCCCTGCTTCAGGAAATTACCAGAGAGGAGCTGCTTTCCAAGTGCAGTGAGAAGATTACACTGACAGTGGACAATCCAAATAAAGCAGTGCCTGTGCTCGATAAGATGGGCTTTGTGCACTACATGATAGTGGACAAAAATCATATAGATGTCTATGAGCGTCTGAATGATAGCGCCGCCTTAAATACAGCGCTGGTCACAGCAGGAGTTTCGGTGGCACAGCTAGCGGTCACAGGAATGGAGCTTGAGACATATTTCCTTAGTATCACAGGAGGTGCGACAAATGTTTAATGCGGTAAGAATGGATGTTTACAGACTGATACATACAAAGTCAGCTTATGTTATATTGATAATTGCTATGGCGCTTGCAATCGCTACGAGCGGTATGACAGCTCTTATCAGAAGCATGGCGGCAGACAGCATCGTTGAAACAAATGAACAGGTCAACATGGTAAGTGAGTCAGACAGTGAGATAACAGGTGAATACGATACAGCATCAGCAGAATCGTCGAATGGACCAACGGCAACAGTCGGGCTTGAAGTGGACGACTCCGACATGTCAGATGAGGTACCGACCATAGCAGATATGGTTGAAAGTGATATAGCGGGGCTTGACCTGGCACTTTTACTTGCAATATTTACGGTGCTCTTTTCAACAGCAGACCTAAACAGCGGCTATATAAAGAGCGTAGGCGGACAGGTGAAGTGCCGTGGAGTGCTGCTGTTTTCAAAGATGATAGCGCTTTCGGTATTTACCTTTGTGGCCATGGCACTTGATGTGATCGTCCAGTGTATTGCGACCCCGCTGTTTTTGCATGGAGCAGAATTCGGAGATGCGGCGGACTTATTTAAGATGCTTGGCAGCCAGTATGTGGTCACACTTTTATTTGTATATTTTGTCATGGCAATGGCAATCATTATAAAAAACAATGTAATCAGCATGATTATCGCTGTATGCATGTGTACAGGTATCTTTACATTGATTTTCAGTGGAATCAATATACTTATTGAAAAAATCGGAGTAAAGAACTTTGATATAAATGATTACCTTATAGTCAACAAGATTTCTGAGCTTGATCTGAGTGCATCTGCAAAGACCGTAGGCGGTGCATTTGTGGTTGCCGCTGTGTGGGCAGTGGTGTCACTGATTGCAGTGTACGGTGTATTTAAACGCAGGGATATATAATGTGTTTTGAATGAGGAATAAAACATGATTTGGAAAATACTGACTGTAATACTTGCAGTTTCGGTAGCTGTCTTAATAGCTGTGCTCGTAAAAATAAGGGCACAGCTTCGTGACATTAATGAACAGCTTGATTTTTTATGCGAAAAGGATACAAATATGCTCCTTTTAACCGATACCAACATGGCTGATATCGGAAGGCTTAAGGAGCGCATAAACAGATTTTTAGAGCAATGGCACAGGCAGCGTGAGGCGGCGGCAAAAAAGGAGCAGATGATATCTGACACGTACACAAACCTGTCGCACGATATCCGCACTCCGCTTACCTCGCTGGACGGCTATTTTCAGCTGCTTAGGGATGAGACTGACAAGAGCGCGCAGGAGCATTATATAGATATCATCCAGGAGCGTATCACAAGCCTCAAGGATATGCTCGAGGAGCTTTTTATGTTCACAAAGCTTAAAAATGACAGCTTCAAGCTAGAGCTGTCTAATTGCTGTGTCAGCAGACTTTTAAAGCAGACAGTGTTTTCTTATTATGAGGAGTGGAAAAAGCAGAGCATTGAGCCATCGCTTGATATATGTGAGGACACGATATTTATCACTGCAAATGCACAGGCGCTCAGGAGAGTGTTTCAGAATGTAATAAAAAATGCGCTGGTGCATGGGCAGAAGAGCATCTGCATACAGATGAGGCAGCAGGATTCGTGCAATTGCAGGGCTTCAGATGACGAGCGTACTTCAAAAAACAGGATTGTCCATATTTTGGTTTCAAATGATGTAAAAAATCCTGATGATATAGACGTAGACAAGGTGTTTGAGCGCTTTTACAAGGCTGATGAGGCGAGGAGTATATCATCGAGCGGGCTTGGGCTTTCGATTGCAAAGGAGCTTGTGGAGAGAATGGGCGGGAGTATTGAAGCAAGGCTTGAAGGGGCGCGGTTTGTTGTGGAAATACAGTTTGAAAGTGAATAGTTATTTTTAGACCTGTAAAAAAACTCTTGACTTCTCACCAAAAATATTGTAGTATACGTTTTGTGCAAAACACAAGGGCTTGTAGCTCAGCCGGTTAGAGCGCACGCCTGATAAGCGTGAGGTCGGAAGTTCGAGTCTTCTCAAGCCCATCCTTGTAATAAGCGTATTATGAAAGCCACGGATTGCTCCGTGGCTTTTGTTTTATGTGTATCTACACCTGCACAATGCGTCCGTGTCTGCCTATTCCTTTAAAAAATCCAGCATTAATTCCATCATACTTTTTTGCACTGCACTCAGAAATCATAAGCTGCTGCTTATATTTGTAATCATCCCACTCGAGAATTGCTGTGACGTAGGGCTGTTCCTCCATTACGTGCACAGTCGTATTTTTCTTTGAAAACGCAGGGTATTTTCCGGTGTACCCCTTTTGAAACAGCTCCTGTTCAAGTGCTTTACGTTTTTCTTTTATGCGTTCATTTATCTTATTTCCGTAATTTCTCTCCGGATAATCTTTTGATGCCTTTATCACAAGCTTATAAATATACTGATAAAGCGGTACTCTTTTTGCATCGGCTAAATGTCTGCTCAAAAGCTTTTCCGTTTTCTCACATGGATTTGCCCTGTAGCGTGCAATGAGCTTAAGATAATCAGTGTCCGAAACCTCCCTGCAAAGCTCCTCCATAATGTCGATCCCCTCTACACGTGCCGGAAAATGATACTCCATCAAATCGCCAGGTACCGGTGTCCATCTGCGAAACGGTGCAAAGTAAATAAGGCTCTGGATAAAGCATTCTGTCTCGTTGCAGTATTCCTTTCCCATGTACATATACTTATCAGCGATTGTTCCTACCATATATACAAGCATGCGCCACTGTTCCTGTCCCTTTACCCAGAAATGTCCTATTTCATGGTATTTAAAGCATGCCTCATGCACATGCAAATTATCAAACCAGAGTGTGACCACATTGTCCTGCTGGTGCAGAATGAGTCCGTAGCCTTTTTCACTTCCTAAAACCAACGATGCCGAAATAATTTCTTCCTCGCTATGATAATCGCCCTTTAACACTGCATTTTCCACAGTCAGATAGCATTCCACCGCGTCATTCATGATATATGGGATTATATATTTGTCATCACTTCTGCATATATCAAATGAACCGTAATCAAAGAGTTCTGCGAGCATGTAAAATGCGCGTGGCATATCCTCTTTTAAGCCAGGAAGTGCTTTTACTAAATCCTTGTAAGCCTGCATTGTGGTATCCTTTCGTATAGGAAAAATGATAAAAAAATAAGAATTTCAGAAGTAATAAAAACCTCTGAAACCCTTGTAAACAGTACGGGCAACAGGACTTGAACCTGCACGGTCTCCCACTAGAACCTAAATCTAGCGCGTCTGCCAATTCCGCCATGCCCGCATATATATGCCGCGTACAGTAGCGCATCTGCCTACAATTGAACGTTAGCAGTTCAATTGTCAAGAATTCCGCCATGCCCGCAAACACTTTGTCAGTATATCATTTTGTTTCAGGTGTGTCAACATTATTTATTACATTACGAAAGCAGGTTTTCTCCATCTGTTTTATTTTTCGGATAATCGTTTGAGTGTGCGCTGATGACCTCATTAATCCAGTCTACACACTGCTTTTTACCGTAATCTGTAAATGGAAAGGTATTGTCAGTTTTTTTGCTGTCGTCGGTCAGGTCAAAAATATACGGCCCCGGCCATATCCAGGCATGAAAGATTGGCTCACCCTTTTCCTCGGGAGTATCCTCGGTGGCTTCCTTAAGGACAGGCTCCTCACGCTTTATGAGAAAGCGCATGCCGTTCATCCAGCCGGTAAAGGTTGTTTTTTTATAGTAGTTGAGATTGAGTGCATCGTCGTATGTAAGCATAGGTGGCTCCTTGATATATAATGATATGTAATTATACACCAAATATCCGTTTAATGCCAGAATAACGCCGGTACTTAACAATTCAAAGTAATCATGCGCTGAAAATTAATATTTTAATGCAAAAATAAAAATGAATAAAAATGTATAAATAATGCTTATAAACTGCATAAATTACCCTTATTAATGAGTATTATAAAAAATGACTAATTTTTATGCAAAAATGAAAATTATATAGGAAAATATATCCAATTGACAAAGTATGATTTCTGTGTATAATAAAAAAGAATTGTTCGCGTCAGAACGACAGTTGTATCAGACAGCAAGATTAGGGAGTGTGTAATGACAATGACGTCATTCGCACTTTTTTGCGTATTAGACAAAATACTTTGACGTGGTGCAGTGATAATGCTTTAAAAAATAAAAATAATGCATTATCGATACAAATCCAAGAGGGAGAGAAAAATATGGGTAAGTACATTGTAAAGAGAGTTATTCTCGCGATTTTTACAATCTTCATTATCAGTCTTATTACATTCTTTGCCATGAATGCAATTCCGGGTGGTCCATTCAATTCGGAGAAGGCAAAGAGTCCGGCGGTAATGAAAGAGCTTGAGGCACGCTACGGACTGGATCAGCCACTTATAGTCCAGTACAAGAATTACATGGCAGGCGTGCTGCACGGAGATTTCGGTGTTAGTCTTAAGACAGATCGTCCGATCTCAGATATCATTGGGGAGAGCTTCCCGATTTCAGCGAAGCTTGGACTTTTAGCAGCGCTCACTGCGATAGTATTCGGAGTGGTGCTCGGTTCGATAGCAGCGCTTATGCGAAACAGGTGGCCGGATCGAGTTATAGTATTCTTCGTCACACTGATTACGTCGATGCCGTCATTTGTCATCGCTACGTTATTACTTTATTTCTTCTGTATAAAGCTTGGCGTGGTGCAGGCCTTCAGCTCAGGAAGCAACATGGTATTACTTCCGGTGCTGTCACTGTCACTTTCACCGATGGCATATATTACAAGACTTACAAAGACTTCAATGCTTGATGCACTCGGACAGGATTACATCCGTACGGCAAAGGCCAAGGGTGTACATCAGTACAAGATTATATTTGTACATGCGCTTCGTAATGCGCTCATTCCGGTCATCACATATGTGGGACCTATGATTGGTGGTATCCTCACAGGTTCAATGGTTATTGAGAGTATTTTCAATATCGGAGGACTCGGTTCCAAGTTCGTAAGCTGTATCACAAACCGTGATTACACAATGATTATGGCCACAACACTTTTCCTTGCTGTCATCATGGTAGGCGCGAACCTCATTACAGATATTGTATACAAAGTGATTGATCCACGTATTAAGCTTGATTAAGGAGAGATAAAGATGAAAGATAATATGAAGAGAGCTCCTTTCTCCACACAGATTGACCTTAGCAAGTTCGATATGAAGGATTTTGCCAAGGCATCAGATGAAGAAAAACGCCAGCAGGAGGTTATGGGTGAGTCAACTACCTTCTTGAAGGATGGTCTTAAGAGACTCCGCAAAAATCCACTGGCTATGGGTTCTATTATAGTTTTGGTTTTACTTATTTTGGTTATTCTTCTGGCACCAAAGATTGTGCCTTACGGCTATGCAGATATCGTTAAGGGTGCACAGAACTTAGGACCTTTCCAGTACAGCGAGGCTGAGCAGGCACAGATTGATGCAGGTGAGAAGCTGTTCCCGCACATTTTTGGCACAGATGAGCTCGGAAGAGACTATTTTATCCGTGTTGTTTACGGAGCTCGTGTATCGCTGGGAGTCGGTGTGTTTGCATCACTGCTTGTGCTTATAATCGGTATCATTTACGGTTCCGTATCAGGCTTCTGCGGTGGCAAGGTAGATATGGTTATGATGAGAATAGTAGATATCATTTATTCATTGCCGGATATGCTGCTCATCATTTTACTCGCAGTTGTATTAAATGAGGTGCTGACACCTGTAATAAAGGGGACAGTGCTTTCAAAGCTCGGTGTCAACATGATTGCACTTTTCATAGTGTTTGGATTGCTTTACTGGGTAGGAATGGCAAGACTTATAAGAGGTCAGATTCTTACCATCAAGCAGAATGAGTACATTCTCGCAGCAAAGTGTATCGGAACATCATCAGCCCGCACTATCAGAAAACACATTTTACCGAACTGTCTGTCAGTAATCATCATTACTACAGCGCTTCAGATACCATCAGCCATCTTTACTGAGAGTTATCTGTCATTTATCGGACTTGGTGTTTCGGCTCCTATGCCTTCACTTGGTTCGTTGGCAAATACAGCGCGTGGCGGACTCCAGAGCTACCCATTGCGTCTTATTTTTCCGGCGCTTACGATTTGTATCATTGTTCTTACATTGAATCTTATCGGTGACGGCTTAAGAGATGCATTTGACCCTAAATTATCGAAATAGTAAGGAGTGAGTAAGATGGAAGATAATAAGTTTGTTCTTGAAGTATCTGATCTGCACACTACCTTCAAGACCGATAACGGAGACGTATCAGCTGTAAACGGTGTCAGCTTTAAGCTTGAGCCGGGAAAGACTCTTGGAATCGTAGGAGAGTCAGGCTCAGGAAAGTCCGTTACAGCATATTCAATCATGCAGATTCTTGCTGAGAATGGTGCCATCACAGGCGGCTCAGTAAAATATAAGGGTGAGGATATCACCAAATTGAATAAAAAGAAAATGGCAGATTTCAGAGGAAAATGCTGTTCAATCATTTTCCAGGATCCTATGACATCGCTTAATCCGGTATTTACGGTAGGCTACCAGCTTGAGGAGGCAGTGCTTCTTCACACAGACCGTACAAAGAAGGAAGCAAAGGAGCGCGCTATAGAGATGCTCACACTTGTAGGAGTAAATGAGCCTGAGAAGCGTGTAAATCAGTACCCTCATGAGCTTTCCGGTGGTATGAGACAGCGTGTCATGATAGCTATGGCATTAGCCTGTGAGCCGGATATCCTTATCGCAGATGAGCCGACAACAGCTCTTGATGTGACTATCCAGGCACAGATTCTTGAGCTTATGCAGTCACTGCAGGAAAAGCTTGGCATGGCAATCATCATGGTTACACATGATCTGGGTGTCATTGCTTCAATGTGTGACGAGATCATAGTTATGTACGGCGGCCGTGTGTGTGAGAGAGGAACAGCAGATGCCATATTCTACAGCCCGGCGCATGAGTACACAAAGGGACTGCTTCGTTCAATCCCTACAAAGACCAATTCAAAAACCAGGCTTGTTCCTATCGGAGGCACACCAATCAATATGCTCAACATGCCAAAGGGCTGTGCATTCTGCCCTCGCTGTGATGCCGCTATGAAGATATGTCTCACCGAAAAGCCGGAGGAAATCTGGGTTGGAGAGGATCATCTCGCATCATGCTGGATGAATATTAAGAATATGATGGAGGAGGGAAAATCAAATGAGTAATGAGACAAATAACAACGAGTACCTGCTCAAGGTAGACCATTTGAAGCAGTATTTCCCTGTTCATGACGGATTTAAAAAGATGGAATTAAAGGCAGTCGATGATGTGTCATTTGCCATAAAGCCGGGTGAGACGCTTGGACTTGTTGGAGAGTCAGGCTGTGGAAAGACAACCGTAGGACGTACTCTTTTACGTCTGTACCAGCCTACAGCAGGACGCATTGAGTTCGACGGCAATGTATTGTTTGACAGTGAGAAGAAGATAGATGTGAATATGCATCCTTACCGTAAGCAGATGCAGATGGTATTCCAGGATCCGTATTCATCACTCAACCCTCGTATGACGGTTGAGGATATCATTGGAGAGCCTCTCGATGTGCACAAGCTTTACAATAGTAAGAAAGAGCGCCATGAGATGATTATGGATCTCATGGAGACAGTTGGACTAAACGCAGACCATGCCACACGCTATGCACATGAGTTTTCGGGTGGACAGAGACAGCGTATCGGAATAGCAAGAGCGCTTGCAGTAGATCCGAAGTTTATCGTATGTGATGAGCCGGTATCGGCACTTGATGTTTCAATTCAGGCCCAGGTAGTCAACATGTTTGAGGATCTGCAGAAGGAGAGAGGGTTATCATATCTGTTTATAGCGCACGATTTGCTTGTAGTGCAGCATATCTCTGACAGAATAGCTGTTATGTACTTAGGCCATATGATGGAGCTGGCAGATGCGGATGAGCTGATGGACAATCCAATTCATCCGTACACACAGTCACTGCTTTCAGCGGTTCCGATTCCGGATCCTGAGACTGCCAGACACAGCAAGCGAATCGTGCTTGAGGGAGATGTCCCTTCACCTCTTCGCATGCCTAGTGGCTGTCCGTTCCGTTCACGTTGTAAATATGCGACAGAACAGTGTGCAGCAGCACGTCCGGAGCTTACAGACAGAGGAAACGGACATATGGTTGCATGCTTCAACCGCTAATATACGGTTTTTACCGGCATATAGCTTAAGCCGCTTGTGCCGGTTCTAACATAAATTTATTTTTCATTATATAAGGAGGAAGAAAGATGAAAAAGAGATTAGTAGCACTTACTCTTGTTGCAGCTATGGCACTTGGCATGACTGCTTGTGGAGGCAAGAGCGAGAGCAAAATATCTACTAACGACACATCTGCTAACGGCACTTCTCATACTTCTGTATCAGCAGGCGTAGACTGGACAGGCTATGATGAGTTAGTAGAATCTATCCGTACAGAGACAGATCTTGCAAAGCGTGCAGAGATGATGCACCAGGCAGAGGATATGCTCATGGATACATGGTGTGTTATTCCACTTTACTACTACAATGACCAGTATATGCTCAAGGATTATGTAACAGGCGTATACTCAACAGTAGAGGGTATGAAATACTTCTACAATGCAAAGAACACAAAGAATGCCGGAAAGTTAAACATCTACATGGCATCAGAGCCTGATCACATCGATCCTGCATTAAACAGTACTGTTGACGGCGGATGTCTTGCAGTAAACAGCTTTGAGGGTCTTATGCGTTACAACGCTGAGGGCAAGCTTGAGCCTGCATGTGCAGAGAGCTATGAGGTTTCTGAGGATGGTCTCACATACACATTCACAATGCGTGACGGTCTTAAGTGGTCAAACGGTGATGAGCTTACTGCAAAGGATTTCGAGTGGTCTTGGAAGAGAGCAGCAGATCCTAAGACCGCAGCAGATTACAGCTACCTTTGCGCAGTATTCGCAGGATATGATGATACAAAGGGTCTTGCAGCTGATGATGTAGTTGCTTCTGAGGATGGAAAGACTCTTACAGTCAAGCTTAAGGCAGTTACACCATACTTCCTTGACTTATGTGCATTCCCATTCTTCTTCCCTGTAAACCAGAACTCAGTAGAGGGAAATGATGACTGGGCAAACGATGCAAGCGACAAGTTCGTTACAAACGGTGCATTCACACTCAAGGAGTGGAAGCATGATTCAAGCATGACATATGTTAAGAATCCTAACTACTGGGATGCTGACAATGTAACAGTTGATGAGATGAACGTAATGCTTACATCTGATGATGTTTCAGCTTACACAGCTTACCAGAACGGTGACCTTGATTTCATCGATTCAATTCCTACAGCAGAGATTGAGGCAGCTAAGAAGACAAGCGAGTTCTACACAGTAGACAACCTTGGAACATACTACGCAGGCTTCAACATCAACTCTAAGCTCTACTCAGAACTTGGATTAGATGCTGACCAGGCTAAGGTATTCAGAAAAGCAATCTGTCTTCTTATCGATCGTCAGTACATCATCGATACAATCGCCCAGGGCGGACAGAAGATTGCCACAACATTTATCCCAGAGGGTGTTACAGATGGTAACGGTGGCGAGTTCAAGAACAAGGACTACTACAGCACAGATTACGATAAGAACTTTGAGGAGGCTAAAGAGCTTCTTGCTTCTATCGGATTATTAGATGAGAGCACAGGTCAGGTAAACCAGACTATCGAGTTCTCATACCTCGTAAACAACTCAGAGGCCAATGTAAAGATTGGTGAGGCTATCCAGGCTGATCTTTCAAAGGTAGGTATCAACTTAAAGGTTGAGCAGCAGGAGTGGAACGTATTCCTTAACAGCCGTAAGGACGGACAGTTTGATTTCGCCCGTGAGGGATGGCTTATGGATTACAACGATCCAATCAACATGCTTGAGATGTTCACAACAAAGTCAGGTAACAACGATATGCAGTTCGGTCGTTAATTGATTTTGCAATCATAACAAAGCCACTTATAGGAAGTCATACAGCTATTGTATGGCTTCCTTTTTTTGTGCCTTTTTAAGTGTGCTTTTCAGAGCGAAAAAAGGCTCTTTAAAAAAATATCATAATGGTGTAGAATTGTTATTATATAGTTTTAGGATGATGTTTGAGGGTGTGTGATGATTTTAGGACTGAGTGATACGGAAAAGAAATTTAAGACAGCGATGGATACGGCAGGTGCCGACATGACAGTGGTCAACAGCTGGCTTAAGCTGTATGTCAAAACCAAAAAGAATTCCTCCGGTGTTGCAAAGCGCTATTATGGCGTGAAGACAGGTTTAAGCAGCCTGCTTTCAGATTTAAAGGAGCTTGAGCAACAAGTTATCGGGTATAGTGAGCTCACAGGAACCGACCGGAAGCACTTTGGAGAGCTGATAAAGGCTTGCAAAGCGAAAAGCGGCATGTTTGACGATGAATTTTTAATCAGCAAGGCAGACACGGATTTTCACACGACTCTGGACTCTGTTGTAAAGCAGGGGGAGAGATATCTGTCATCCTTTGGCAACGGTATCATTTTACAGAGTGAGATAGAGAATCTGATACACCTGACAAATGAGGGGCTTGAAAGGAAAAAGCCTGATTTGTTTGCTCTGTCATATTTCTATCTGGGGCACAGCAACAAAGAGCTTGCAGAGCTAAATTTCACACAAAAGACTAAGAGAGTGCATGAGATATATTACGAGGAGTTCTGGAAGGATATATTAAAGCAGCTTGAGGCATGTGTGAAGCAGGCTGAGGCCATAAACGATAAGTATGAGGGCACGACAGACCGGCGCACGGCAAGGATACTGTCGGAGCTTAATCCGCTGCTTGTGGGTGTTACAAAGCAATGGGAGCCGGAACAGACAGCAGAATACATACTGCGCGATATGTGCAGGATATTCAGGGATTGACATAGAAAATGCAGATTGATAAAGGAGCAGAATATGGATGTTATAATTTGGGCTATTATATTAGGAGCTGTTTTTTACATTAATAAGAAATCAAAGAACGCAGGTGGCAAAAATACGCAGCCAAACAAGCCGAGGCCACAGCAGAGACCGCAGGTGCAGCAGATATGGAACAGCATGCAGAATACAGTTCAGTCGGGGATGAATGCATTGAACCAGACATATCAGCAGAAGCCACAGCCACAGAGACCACAGATGCAGCAGAGAGCACAGCAGCCACAGAGACCACAGATGCAGCAGAGAGTACAGCCACAGCAGAGACCGCAGCAGAGCAATCCGGATATAGTGCGCAGGGCCGTGAAAAATAACGCACGCTTTGCGGATGATACGACACAAAAAGAGCTTGAGGCTATGCACGGACATAGCGAGGCACAGCAGAGAATGGCTCAGGAGCACTCAAGAAACTGCCAGACACTGCATACCAAAGCGGCAGACGGTGCAAAGATTATAGAGGCTGAGACACAGAGCATGTTTGGCAGTGTTGAGGATCTGATTGCCATGGGATACAGCGGTAATCTGGAGTTTGAGAGAGATTTCCTTGGGGAAGGCTTAGACATGATCAACAACTTTTAAATAACAGGAAGAGAGGCAGAAATGATGGACCAAACACCAAAGCCAGGAGAGCTTTACAGACACTTTAAGAATAAGCTGTATCAGATAGTTACAGTGGCAACACATTCAGAGACAGGAGAAAAGCTGGTGATTTATCAGGCTTTATATGATGATTTCGGCGTATATGCAAGGCCACTTGATATGTTTGTAAGCGAGGTAGACCATGAGAAATATCCTGATGTGAAGCAGAAATACAGGTTTGAGAGGATTACGATTAAGGATAAGCCGGAGGATATGTTGAGAAAAAGCATCTCTTCTGATGCAAATGTGATCACAGCTAATGCGCCGGAAACCGTGAGTGTTCAAGCACAGGCATGTCATGAGCCGATACCGGATGCAGATGCAGGCCAGGCTCCAAATCCGCGTTTGATGGAGTTTCTGGATGCTGATACCTTTGAGGAGAAGTACAATATACTTGTCTCAATGAGGGATACCATAACCGACCGCCTTATAGATGACATAGCGGTGGTTATGGATGTTGTAGTTCCGGAGGGACCATTGCAGAAGCGGTATGATGATTTGAAGAATACGATAAAGACCAGGCAGTACTATGAATTTTCCAATCGGCTCAGATAGCTGTTGTGATATTTGCCGGATTCAGTGACATCCTCGCCAAACCAGTCAGGTGGTGTGAATTCATTTGCCGCGTCAACAGAGTCGAATTCAACCTCCACAAGTGTAAGAGGAGCCAGGTCACCCTCAAATACATCAAGCTCTGCGGTCAGACCACCGTCAAGAGGTATGAGATAGCGTGTCTTTTCGATTAGGCGGCCGTCAATCTTTTGGACAAGATGTATGTATGCCTCCTTGGTAAGAGGAAGATTGTACTCCTCGCGCACCATAAGGCCGGCACCCTTGTAGGTCATATAATAGCTGTCATTTGAGCGTCTGACCCTGACAACAGGAGAGGTGCACAGATAGCCCTGGGCGATTTTTTTGCTCGCGTAGCTGTCTAAATTGGAAGGAAGCTGTTTAAGTAAGTATTTTCTTTCGATTTCCATGGTATATCCTTTCAGGTTACTGGTAGATTTATAGTTACGGTTTATATTTTTGCGTGAACAGCAATGACTTATGCTTATACGAAATTACATATTTAAACATAAAATTGCCGTGCATAACTGATTATAATGACCGGTATTTAAAAATTCAAGGATGAACCGCAGCTTTTTAGTATTATCAAAGAAAAATAAAGGAGAAAAATATGATTAAAGTAGGAATTTTTATGGCAGACGGATGTGAGGAGATTGAAGGACTTACAGTAGTCGATATAGTTAGAAGAGCAAAGCTGGAGATTGAAACCATATCAATCACGGAAAAAGCCGAGGTGACAAGCTCTCATCAGGTGACATTTAAGACAGATACCACAAAGGCGCAGGCTGACTTTGACAGCTACGATGCAATCGTACTGCCGGGAGGCATGCCGGGTACATTAAACCTTGGCGCAGATGAGACAGTGGTAAAGACAATTAAGAGCTTTGCTGCTGAGGGAAAGCTTGTTGCGGCAATATGTGCAGCGCCTAGCGTGCTCGGTGAGAATCATATACTTGAGGGCAAAAAGGCTACCTGTCATCCGGGCTTTGAGGAAAAGCTCCTCGGTGCACAGTGGCTTGAGCAGCCTGTTGTTGTGGACGGCAATGTGATTACAAGTCGTGGAATGGGAACAGCTATTGCGTTTGCACTCGAGCTTGTCAGATACTTCACAGACGATGCCACAGTAGAGCATATTCGACAGGGACTGGTATACTAGACAGGTGCGCTTGGTATTATAACAAAAGAGGTCACACACCAACCCCATGGTGCGCGGCCTCTTTTTATGCTTGCATTTGAAGCGTACATTTGAAGCCTGCTATTGCAGAGCTTATTTCATCTGCTGCTCCTGCTTCATGATCATCTGCTTGACCATCTCGCCACCGATTGAACCGGCCTGCTTAGAAGTAAGGTCACCGTTGTAGCCCTCCTTTAAAGGAACTCCAAGCTCTGAAGCAACCTCTTCCTTGAAACGGCTCATAGCCTCTTTTGCCTCCGGTACAGAAGCCTTTTTACTACTTGATGCTGCCATAATGCAATACCTCCTTTTAAAACGTTATACACAAGCTGTATGTGTATGGAAATATTATGCCGTAAAATGACAAAAATATGTTTTGGTATTGCTGACAATTTATGGAATTATACACAAAAGCAAATTTAATGTAAAAAACACTGGAAATAGTGGATTTGTTGTGTTATAATCATCCAATGACTGGGTTTAGCAGTTTAAAAAGCATGCCCACATTACATTTGATGTACATACCATTCATATATATTTTTAAGGAGGATAACGATTGACATGAGTGTACAGGTTGAGAATTTAGAGCATAATATGGCGAAGCTTACTATTGAGGTAGCAGCTGAGGAATTAGAGAAAGCATTGGATTCTGCATATCAGAAGCAGAAGAAACAGATTAGTGTACCTGGATTCCGTAAAGGAAAAGTGCCAAGAGCTATGATTGAGAAAATGTATGGAGCAGGTGTGTTCTATGAGGATGCAGCAAACATTCTTATGCAGCAGACATACGCAGGTGCAGTTGACGAGAGCGGTGTTGACATTGTTTCACGTCCTACAGTTGAGGTTACTCAGATTGAGAAGGGACAGCCTTTCATCTACACAGCAGAGGTTGCTGTAAGACCTGAGGTTACTCTTGGTAAGTACATGGGCGTTACAGTTACAAAGATCGACACATCAGTTTCTGATGAAGAGGTTGACGCTGAGCTTGAGAACCAGAGAAACAAAAATGCAAGAACAGTTACAGTTACAGATCGTCCTGTAGCAGAGGGAGATACAGCAGTTATCGACTTTGAGGGATTTGTTGACGGAGTAGCTTTCGAGGGTGGAAAGGGTGAGAATCATCCATTAGAGATCGGTTCACACACATTCATCGATACATTCGAGGATCAGTTAGTAGGAAAGAACACAGGCGATGAGGTTGAGGTCAATGTAACATTCCCTGAGAAGTACCAGGCAGCAGACCTTGCAGGAAAGCCGGCTACATTCAAGGTTAAGATCAACGAGATCAAGGCTAAGGAGCTTCCAGAGCTTGATGATGAGTTTGCACAGGATGCAGCAGGTGTTGATACATTAGCTGAGTACAAAGAGGAAATCAAAAAGAACCTCACAGAGAAGAAAGAGACAGAAGCTAAGAAGACTAAAGAGGATGAGGCTATCCAGAAGATTATCGACAAGTCAAAGATGGATCTTCCTGAGGCAATGATTGAGACACAGTGTGAGACAATGGTTGAGGAGTTCGCTCAGAGAATCGCACAGAGCGGTCTTACAATGGAGCAGTACTTACAGTTCTCAGGCATGACAGTTGACCAGCTTAAGGATCAGGTTCGTCCTGAGGCTACAACACGTATCCAGAGCAGCCTTGTACTTGAGCAGATTGCCAAGGAGGAAAATATCGAGGTTACTGATGCAGATATCGATGCTGAGGTAGAGAAGATGGCTAAGGCATACGGCATGGAGGCTGATAAGCTTAAAGAGTACATGGGAGATGCTGAGAAGGAGTCTATGAAGAAAGACCTTGCTATCACAAAGGCCGTAGATCTTATCATGGACAACGTTAAAGAGCGTGCAAAGGCAAAGAAAAAGGCTGATGCAGAAGAGTCTACAGAAGAATAAGATTTTTTGAATCAAAATTTGATGGACTGGCTCAGAAGCCTATTTTCTGAGCCGGTCTTTTGAGCTTTTATAAAGGAGGTATTTTATATGAGTTTAGTACCATATGTCATTGAACAGACCAGCAGAGGAGAGCGCAACTACGACATTTACTCCAGATTATTAAAAGATCGTATCATTTTCCTTGGAGAGGAAGTAAATGAGACAACAGCCAGCCTTGTTGTTGCCCAGCTTTTATTCCTTGAGTCTGAGGATCCGAATAAGGATATCCACCTTTACATCAATTCACCGGGTGGAATGGTTACAGCAGGACTTGCTATTTACGATACTATGCAGTACATCAAGTGTGATGTTTCAACAATCTGTATCGGTCTTGCAGCCAGCATGGGAGCTTTCCTTCTCGCAGGCGGTGCAAAGGGCAAGAGATATGCTCTTCCAAATGCAGAGATTATGATTCATCAGCCATCGGGCGGTGCAAAGGGTCAGGCTACTGAGATTCAGATTGCTGCAGAAAATATTTTAAAGACAAAGAAGAGATTAAACGAAATTTTAGCAGCCAATACAGGCAAGCCATACGAGACAATTGCAGCTGATACAGAGCGAGATAACTATATGTCAGCACAGGAAGCCGCAGAGTATGGTCTCATAGACAGTGTAATAACAAACAGATAATCAGAATTTAGATGAATTTAAGAGGGTACCCCATATGGGATGCCCTCATGCAATAAAAGGAGTTAATAATGGCAGGAAAAAACGACGGAAAGATTCGCTGCTCATTTTGCGGTAAGACACAGGACCAGGTAAATCGTTTGATTTCCGGACCTAATGGAGCTTTTATCTGCGATGAGTGTATAGATATATGTGCCGAGATTCTTGAGGAAGAAGGCGTAGAGGGTCATGAGGACAAAAGCAGCGCTAAGGATGATATAAATCTTGTTACTCCGGAGGAGCTTAAGGCGTTTTTGGACGATTATGTAATAGGACAGGACCAGGCAAAGAAGGTGCTTTCGGTTGCTGTTTACAATCACTATAAGAGAGTTCTGGCAGGTGATACATCAGATGTAGAGCTTCAGAAGAGTAATATTCTCATGCTTGGACCTACAGGCTCAGGAAAGACACTTCTTGCGCAGACACTTGCCAGAGTGGTAAATGTTCCATTTGCTATCGCAGACGCTACAACACTTACAGAGGCAGGATACGTAGGTGAGGATGTGGAGAATATCCTATTAAAGCTTATTCAGGCGGCAGATTATGATATCGAGCGTGCAGAGCATGGTATCATTTATATAGATGAGATAGATAAAATTACAAAGAAATCTGAGAATGTTTCAATCACCAGAGATGTGTCAGGCGAGGGTGTACAGCAGGCTCTTTTAAAGATTCTTGAGGGCACAGAGGCATCTGTACCGCCACAGGGCGGAAGAAAGCATCCGCAGCAGGAGCTTATTCCTATTGATACTACTAATATACTTTTTATCTGCGGTGGAGCATTTGATGGTCTGGAAAAAATTATCGACAGCCGTATGGATACATCATCTATAGGCTTCAATTCAGATGTAAAGTCAAAGACAGAGCTCAATGTAGGAGAGGCGTTTAAGCATGCACTTCCACAGGATTTTGTAAAGTTTGGACTGATTCCTGAGTTTATCGGACGTGTACCTATCACAGTCTCACTTGAGGCACTCGACAGGGATGCGCTTATCCGCATATTGAAGGAGCCTAAGAACTCGCTTATCAAGCAGTACACCAAGCTTTTTGAGCTTGACGGAGTAGGGCTTGAGTTCACAGACGATGCAGTAAATGCCATCGCTGACAAGGCGCTTGAGAGGAAGACAGGAGCCAGAGGACTTCGTGCCATCATGGAGGCTGTTATGCTTGACCTTATGTATCGTATACCGTCAGACAAGAGCATCAGCAAGTGCGTAATTGACAAGGATACCGTTGAGGACAACTTAAAGCTCGATGGTGATTGCGTGCCTGAGGCATATATCGAGGAAAAAGCGGCATCATAAGTACATGGCGGTATTTTACAAAAGATACAGCATCGGATAATATAAATTGCACAGCGGTTTTTATGCCAGGCTGTGCAATAATACAGGAGATATAAGTGGAAGAACAGATTATTAACATGCCTGCAGTAGCGCTGAGAGGGCTTACTATTCTGCCGGGGATGATTGCTCATTTCGATGTCAGCAGAGAGCGCTCACTCCGTGCTGTCGAGGAGGCTATGGAGCAGGATCAAAAGATTTATCTTGTCACACAAAGGAATGTGGACAGGGAGGACCCGACTCAGGAAGACCTCTACCGGATGGGAATAGTAGCCGACATAAAGCAGGTTGTCAGACTGCAGAATGATGTTGTGAGAATACTTGTAGATGGAATAAGCCGGGCAGCATTGCTTGGCTTTACCGGTTGTGAGAAGTACCTTGAGGCAGAAATCTGTTATTGTGATAGTAATGCAGACAGCCTGCCGGAGGAGCTCAGGGAAGCCATGCTTCTCGGAGTCAGAGAGGCTTTTCACAGATATGCGGCAGTCGTCGGCAAAATCAGCAAGGAGCTTATCAGACAGATAGATCAGTATGAGAATCTTGAAAAGCTCATTGATTATGTAACCAACAATCTGCCGGTGTCATATGAGCTTAAGCAGCAGGTGCTTGAGGCAGAGGATATCAATGACAGATATCAGGTTATAGTATCATTACTTCTCTCCCAGGTGGAGGTTATTTCCATAAAGAATGAGCTTCAGAAAAAAGTAAAGGTTCGTGTGGACAAGCATCAGAAGGAGTATGTGCTTCGTGAACAGCTTGGTGTGATACGTGAGGAGCTGGGCGAGAATGCTGACTCGGAGGCTGATGAATATGAGAAAAAGCTATCTGAGTTAGATGCGCCTGACTACGTAAAGGAAAAGACGAAAAAAGAGATAAAGCGCTTTAGAAATATGAGCAGCAGCTCATCAGAGAGCACAGTTGAGAGAGGCTATATAGAGACTGTACTTGAGCTTCCGTGGAACAGGATGTCTGTGGACAACAAGGATCTTGACCATGCAGCACAGGTGCTCGATGATGATCACTACGGATTAAAGGATGTTAAGGAGAGAATACTTGAGTTTCTGGCAGTCAGAAATCTGACAAGCAAGGGAGAGAGTCCTATAATTTGTCTTGTAGGTCCTCCGGGAACAGGAAAGACAAGCATAGCCCGTTCAATTGCGTCTGCACTGGAGAAAAAATATGTGCGTATTTCTCTTGGTGGTGTGCGTGATGAGGCAGAAATCCGTGGACACAGAAAGACATATATCGGCGCTATGCCGGGCCGTATAGTAAATGGCTTAAGACAGGCAGGCGTTTCAAATCCTCTCATGCTGTTGGATGAGATAGATAAGGTGTCAAGTGACTACAAGGGTGACACATCAGCCGCTCTTCTTGAGGTGCTTGACAGTGAGCAGAACTGCAGATTCAGGGATCATTACATCGAGATTCCTGTAGATTTGTCGGAGGTGCTTTTTATTGCAACTGCAAATGAGGTTTCAGGCATTCCAAAGCCGCTTCTTGACAGGATGGAGCTTATCGAGGTGTCAAGCTACACTGAAAATGAGAAATTTCACATAGCAAAGGAACACCTGGTTGAGAAGCAAAAGAGCAAAAACGGAATTAAAAAGGAACAGCTTACGATAACAGACTCTGCCCTAAAGGATATCATCAGGCTGTACACCAGAGAGGCCGGAGTCAGAAGCCTTGAGAGGACTATCGGCAAGCTGTGCCGCAAGGCTGCCAGGGAAATCTTTAAGGACAGCGAAGCTGCTGTAAAGGTTACAAAGACAAATCTTAAGACGTATCTGGGCAATCCGAAGTACAGTCCGGAGAAGAAAAATGATCGCGCAGAGGTTGGAATCGTTAGAGGCCTGGCATGGACCAGCGTGGGCGGAGTCACACTTGAGGTCGAGGTGAATGTGCTGCCGGGCAAGGGTGAGCTCGTGCTCACAGGTAAGCTTGGTGATGTGATGAAGGAGTCGGCACAGGCGGCACTTAGCTATGTGCGCTCAATAAGCGAAGGATATGGCATTGATGCAGAGTTTTATACGAAGCATGATATCCATATACATATCCCGGAGGGCGCAGTGCCAAAGGACGGACCATCCGCAGGCATTACTATGGCGACAGCGATGCTCTCGGCTATTACAGACAGAGCTGTCAGGGCAGATGTAGCCATGACGGGCGAGATAACACTGCGCGGCAGGGTGCTTCCGATAGGAGGACTCAAGGAAAAGCTGCTTGCAGCCAAGGTAATCGGAATAAAAACAGTATGTATTCCAAAGGATAATGAAAAGGACCTGGAGGAGATTTCAAAAGAAATAACAGACGGCATGGAAATCGTGCCGGTGGAGAGATTTTCACAGGTGGAGAAGATAGCATTTGTAAAATAAGAATGAGGAAGAGATTATGGTAATTAAAAGTGTTAATTTAGAGACAGTTTGCGGAATTACAAGCACAATCCCTGACAATGAGTATAATGAGGTGGCATTTGCCGGCAAGTCAAATGTAGGCAAGTCGTCACTGATCAATGCGCTCATGAACAGAAAGTCACTTGCCAGGATCTCTTCACAGCCCGGCAAGACACAGACCATCAATTTTTATAACGTCAATGGCGCCATGTATCTGGTCGATCTGCCGGGCTATGGCTATGCCAATGCCAATATCGAGATAAAAGCTAAATGGGGACAGATGATAGAAAACTATCTTCACACCTCAAAAAAGCTTCAGGCAGTGTTTCTTTTAATAGATATAAGGCATGAGCCATCGGACAATGATATCATGATGTATGACTGGATGGTAAACCAGGGCTTTGCACCGATTATCATTGCAACCAAATCTGATAAATTGAAAAAAAGCCAGATTGCCGCACACATAAAGACTATCAAGGATGTGCTTCATGTGAAGCCGGGCACGGTAGTTATACCGTTTTCGTCCATGTCAAAGGAAGGCAGGGACGAAATCTGGAATCTCATAGATTCACTCGTGTTTGACGAGGAGACGCTTCTAGCCATGAAACAGGAGGAAGAAGCAAAGCGCGAGGCTAAATCAGCTGCAAAAAGAGCCGCTGCATCCCAGCCGCACAAAAAGGAGCGCTGGAAGAAGACCGGAAAGCCGGTTGCCAAAAAGACTAAAGAACGCAGAGATAAGGCCAAGAGCAAAAAAAGCGTTAATAATCATAAAAAGAAATAAAGTCGAAATAGAATCATAGAAATAAAGTTATAGAAAGAAAGGCGAATATTTAATATATGAAGAATAAATGCAAATTTGTAGGCATTATGTTTTTGTGTATATTGATAGTGTGTACGCTTGCGGTAATGGCATATGAGCACACAGCAGGTATGAAAGGCGCTGCCGGTGGAGTATCAAATGCTTCGGACAATACAAAAAATACTGACGAAGCTGACGATATGCTTACTGTCGTGACATCCTTCTATCCTATGTACATTGCCACTTTAAACATAGTGGATGGTGTGGAAGGCGTGAGACTTGAAAACTTAAGCGAGCCACAGACCGGTTGTCTGCACGATTTCCAGCTAACACCGGAGGATATGAAGCTTTTATCCACAGCCGATGTTTTTGTAATAAACGGAGGCGGTATAGAGTCGTTTATGTCTGATGTGGCAAAAGCGTATCCGAAGCTTGATGTGGTTGAGGCCTGTGAGGATGTGGTGCTTCTTTCTGATGATGAATCAGACAGTGACCACGATCATGACCACGAAGCAGACGCAGAATCGGACAGTGACCACGACCATGACCACGAAGCAGACGCAGAATCAGATAGCGCGCACGATCATGACCACGGTGATGAGAATGCCCATGCATGGATGAGCGTGCCGCGTTACCGCACCATGGTTCAGACAATCGCATCCCGGCTTGCCGAAAAGGATGCAAAGCATGCTGATGAATATTATGCAAATGCAAAAGCATATGATGCAAAGCTTGCAGTGCTTGAAGAAAAGATAAATAGCATAAAGAGTCTTACCAATGGACAGAATATCATCATATTCCATGAGGCCTATGCGTATGTAGCTGATGATTTTTCCATGAATGCATGCTACCTGTTAGACCTTGACGAGGAGCGCTCAGTCAGCGCAGGTGAGATAAAGCAGGTAATAGGTGCCATAAAGGATGACTCAGTGTCTGTAATACTCGCTGAGGAGCTCTACGGAAAGAGCATGGGAGATACCGTATCGCGTGAGACAGATGTGCATGTGGTTTATATCGACCCTCTCAACAGGGGAGAGTACGACAAGGACAGCTATCTTGATGGTATGGAGCACAATATAGAGCTTATCAAAGAGGCATTTACTAAATAAAATTGGAGAAAATATGCGCAAAATAATACAGCCATGTGGCTTTCATTGCATAAAAATAAATAACCTTGGAGTGAGCTTCGGAGAGCAGACTGTGCTTGAGGATGTAAATATGCACATACACTGTGGCTCCTTCAATGTCATAATAGGCCAAAACGGTGCCGGAAAATCTACACTCATAAAGGCGATACTAGGCGAGATACCTCACACCGGTACGATTGAGTTCAAGGATACTAAGGACGGACATATGGCTAAGCTTAAAATCGGCTATGTGCCACAGTCTGTCAATATCGAGAAAAACACACCGGTCAGCGTGTATGACCTCATAGCAAGCTACCGGTACAATTACCCTGTTTTTCTGCCGAAGAGCAAAAAGATAGAGGCAAAAATAAAGGAGACACTCGAGGTATTTGAGGCTGAGGAGCTCATCGACAAGCAGGTGTGCAACCTCTCGGGAGGACAGCTGCAGAGAGTGCTTCTTTCCATGGCAATTATGGACGAGCCAAATCTGCTGCTGTTGGATGAGCCGGTGTCCGGAATAGACCAAAACGGCATGGAGCTTTTCTATAAGACCATGGATTATTTAAAGACTCACTATGATCTTGCAATCATACTCATATCACATGATTTGGATTATGTGGCAAAGTACGCAGACCATGTTGTACTGCTTGATAAGACCGTTGCAAAGCAGGGGACTGTGAAGGAAGTCTTCGAGAGCAAGGAATTTGAGAGAATTTTCTACACAGGAGAGGAATCCTGGGTGAGAGAGGAGGCGCACAAATGAATATAACCTCCTGGCTTCAATATGATTTCATGAGAAATGCCCTTATCGCTGTGCTCATCATCACACCGCTTTTTGGCATAATGGGAACCATGATTGTAAACAAAAAGATGGCATACTTTTCAGACGCGCTCGGACATTCGGCACTTACCGGAATCGCTGTCGGAGTGGTATGCGGCATGGCTGATACCTCGCTTGCCATGGTGATATTTGCGATAGTGTTTGCACTTCTTTTAAATAAGATAGGCAGTCTGAACACTGCATCGACAGATACCATTATATCGGTATTTTCATCGTGCTCTGTGGCGATAGGTCTTGCGATACTGTCAAAGGGCGGCAATTTCAGCAAATACTCAAGTATACTGGTGGGCGATGTGCTAAGCATCACAAAGACAGAGATAGTTTATCTAATTGTGATTTTTGTGGTCACGATAGTGTTCTGGGTGTTTTGCTTCAATAAGCTCAACGCCATATGTATACACAGAAGCGTGGCAAAAAGCAAGGGTATCCATGTGCGTTTACTGGACAATCTGTTTGCAGTGCTTGTAGCACTCATAGTCATGCTCTCTATCAAGTGGATAGGTATACTTATAATAAATGCGCTGCTCATACTGCCTGCGGCTTCATCAAGGAATATTTCAGAAAATATGCGTGAGTATCATTTCTTTTCAGTGATATTTTCAGTATTTTCCGGTATAGTCGGCCTCGCAGTGTCATACTACACCAATGTGGCAACAGGTCCGATGATAGTGATCATTGCATCGGTAATATATTTTTCGACATTTATATTTGGCAGAAAATTGAAAAAATAACGGCAAGGGCTATAAAAAACAGACACAAAACAGCCGATACAGATTATAAGAGATAAACTGTTTAGCTATATCAGACGCTATACAGGTTGATAATAGTATAGCGGGAAAGGATTCCCGCACACACATTACCAGGGAGGGATGAGAAATGTTAGATGCTATTTCAAGTGTAGTTTCAGCAGTAGCTGCGCAGAGTGTCACAGCAAAGGACGAGGCGCAGGCAAAGAATACCAACACCGCTTCAAAGAAGCAGGACGCACAGACTGATAAGTCGGATTCAAAGGCTTTAGGCTTCAGTGAGGAGGCTGCTGTATATGAGAAATCAGACAGCAAGGATGATTCAAAGGATACTGCAAAGAGCACAGTAAACCAGAAGATGAGCAAGGCAGACAGAGATGCACTGGTACAGGCACTTAAGGATGATGCCAACGCCAGACAGCAGCAGCTTATCGAGATCGTCAGAAAGTCCATGACAGGACAGGCTTCAACCTGGGACAAGTCACAGGGCTTAAAGAGTCTGTTTGAGAATCTGACTGTAGATGCAGATACGATAGCGCAGGCCAAAAAGGACATCGCAGAGGATGGATACTGGGGCGTTGAGAAGACTTCAGACCGTATTCTTGACTTTGCAAAGGCACTGTCGGGAGGCGACAAGGACAAGGCTGATGAGCTTTTGAATGCATTCAAGAAAGGCTTTTCACAGGCAACAGGAGCCTGGGGAGACAAGCTGCCATCAATTTGCCAGGATACCTATGATGCAGTGCTCAAGAAGTTTGATGACTGGAAGAATGGCACAGAGGACACTCAGGTACAGGGCTAGAAGCCGGATGTGTATGTAAAAGTGTCGTGATGGAACGAATATTATATGCGAAATGTGATTTATGAATTACGAAAAGGTGACTGCACGCATCGTGCAGCCACCTTTTTTAGCACTTGTATAATTTTTTAAGAGGTGTATAATAGAAATATAGTATATAGGTATCATTATTCATGGGGAGGAAAGATCATGAAATTAGACATGTCAAAGTGGAAAACACTTAGCATCAAAAATCGTTTAAAAAAAGGCTTCAGACTGACTACATTTGTAGCATCGGCATCGGGGGTTATCGCGGGTATTCTTATGATCATTGTATCAATGAGATATTCCAGCGCACTAACCTTTTACGGATTTTCACAGGGAGATATAGGAAAGGTTATGGTAACCTTCTCAGAGACACGAAGCGCTACACGAGCTCTTATCGGTTATACAGCTTCTGACACATTAAGTAAGATGTCTGATACACATGATTCTAAAAAGGAATTATTTCAAAAATACTGGGGAGAGCTGCAAAGCTCTATAAAGACAGGTGAGGAGAAGGCTATATATGATGATATAAACAGTAAGCTCGACTCATACTGGAGTCTCGATGATGAGATTGGACAGTTAGGTGAGGATGCTACAGATCCTGAGACACAGAAGAAGGCCGAGGAGAGAGCAGTAGCAGAGCTTGCACCTGCATATGATGATATATATCAGCAGCTTGTTGCCCTTATGAATATAAAGGTAACAGAGGGAGATAATTTAAGCAAGATATTATCATTAGTATCATATGCCGCATTTGGTATTGTTATTGTTATCATTGTCGGTTCATATTTTATCTCGATGAAAATCGGGGACGAAGTTGCAGTTGGTATTTCTAAACCACTCGATGAGTTAAAACAGAGATTGCGTACATTTGCACAGGGTGATCTTGAGGCTCCATTCCCGGCAGTTGATTCACAAGATGAGATTGCTGATATGGTAGGGGTTGCGAAAAACATGGCAGCAGACCTTAAGACTATCATATCTGACTCTGACAAGCTTCTTGGAAAGATGGCAGAAGGAGATTATACAGTTTCATCAGACATGGAAGATAAATATACCGGAGATTTTATTGGACTTCTCATGGCAATGCGTCAGATGAAGACACAGATGAATGATGTTATGTCACATATCAATGAGATATCATCACTTGTTACAGCAGGTTCTAACAACCTTGCTCAGGCAGCACAGGAAATAGCAGAAGGTGCTATGGATCAGTCAGCAGCCATTGAGGAGCTTCAGGCTACATTTGCAGATATCACAGGCGGTGTTGAGAAAACATCGGAGAAGCTCAATGATACATACAGGATTGCACAGGAGTATGCTGAGGAAGCAGATCACAGCCATACAGAGATGCAGGGCATGGTTGATGTTATCGGACGCATCAATGATACATCTAAGCAGATTGAGAATATCATTTCTGAGATTGAGGATATTGCCAGTCAGACAAACCTTCTTTCACTCAATGCAGCTATCGAGGCAGCGCGTGCAGGTGAGGCAGGTAAAGGATTCGCAGTTGTTGCGGGACAAATCAGAAGTCTTTCAGAGCAGAGTGCCAAGGCTGCAGTTGACACACGTCAGCTTATAGAGAGTGCCATTGCGGTATCTAACGAGGGTAATGAAGCGGCAGAGCGCGTAAGTACTTCTATTGAAAAGGTTATCAATGGTATGAAGGAAGTTGCAGATTCTTCTCAAAAACTCAGCGAGATTGCAGATGAGCAGGCAAAGGCTATGGAGCAGGCAGAGGCTGGCATTAATCAGATATCAGATGTTGTACAGTCAAACTCAGCAAATGCAGAGGAAACATCAGCAACAAGTGAGGAGCTTTCAGCACAGGCGGAGACAATGAACGAGCTGATTAGCAAATTTATATTGGAAAAGAAATAGAAAAATTGTACATACGAGTTTAGAAAAACTTTTTAAAAAAAGCCCCACAAGCATTATTGATATGCTGTGAGGCTTTTTGTTGTGGTGCGTTAGAGGGTTACTTTTTAAATCTAGTAAACATGTACTATGTGAATATAGTGTTTTTGTGCAATACGTGGAAAATCTGAAAAGTAATGAAAATGAACAATTAAATGAGAATATTTAAATTTGCTCTTTTTGGCAGGGTGTGTTATAATCCTTGTATACAAAAAACAGAGGTAATACAATATGGGTAGTAAAAACGATATTTCATTAAAAGCATTAGCCAAGATTAACCTGGGGCTGGATGTGGTGAGGCGCAGAGAGGACGGATATCATGAGGTCCGCATGATTATGCAGACCATTCATCTGTATGACAGGCTTGATATCAAAAGGACAAAGGAGCCCGGCATACAGATACAGACCAATCTGTCTTTTCTCCCTGTAAACGAGAACAATCTCATATACAAGGCTGCAAAGCTTCTGATGGATGAGTTTTCTATAACTGACGGTGTATCAGTGAAGCTGGACAAGCGTATTCCTGTTGCAGCAGGGATGGCGGGGGGCAGTACTGATGCGGCAGCTATGCTTATAGGTGTAAACAGGCTTTTTTCACTGGGACTGACAAAGAGACAGCTTATGGAAAGAGGTGTGCAGATAGGTGCGGACGTACCATACTGTATTATGAGAGGCACGGCGCTGGCCGAGGGCATAGGAGAGGCACTTAGTCCTCTTCCTCCAATGGTAAAGTGTCCGGTGCTTATTGCAAAGCCGTCCATCTCGGTATCCACAAAATTTGTGTACCAGAATCTGAAGCTTGATGATACGACAATTCATCCGGATATAGACCTACTGATAGATGATATAAAGGCTAAGAATCTGCATGATATCGCAGCGCATATGGGAAATGTCTTAGAGACTGTGACCATACCAAATTATCCGGTGATAGATGAGATAAAGAAGCATATGCTTTCAAATGGCGCTGTAGGAGCCATGATGAGCGGTAGTGGTCCGACGGTTTTTGGTCTGTTTGACGATGAAGATACTGCAAAGAAAGCGTACAAAGCCATGAGAAGCTCACATCTTGCCAGACAGGTGTATCTGACATCTGTATACAATAATCGCAAATAACGTGATATCCGGATAGCACATCGGGTGCTTTATAGTTACTTTTTTATTATATGTGAGAATGATAATACAAGAGATAGGAGAAGTTTGATGACTGATAATTTAACTTTAAATATGGATGCATATCTGCCACTGCGTGATGTGGTGTTTAATACACTTCGTGAGGCAATTTTAAAGGGCGAGCTCAAGCCGGGAGAGAGACTTATGGAGCTGCAGCTTGCGTCAAAGCTTGGAGTCAGCCGTACACCTATACGTGAAGCAATCAGAATGCTTGAGCAGGAGGGGCTTGCAGTCACAATGCCGAGAAAGGGCGCAGAGGTTGCCAAGATGACTCTCAAGGATATGGAGGATGTGCTTGAGGTGAGAGAGGCTCTTGATGAGCTTGCAGCCAAAATAGCCTGTAAGAAAATCAGTGATGAGCAGCTTGCGAATCTAAAAACCATAAAGGACGAGTTTAAGAGGAGCATGGACTCAGGAGATGTGAAAAAGATAGCTGAGGAGGATGTGAAGTTTCACGATGCTATCTATGAGGCAACCAGCAATGCGAAGCTTGTATCTATGATGAACAATATCCGCGAGCAGATGTACCGCTACAGAGTGGAGTATTTGAAGGACCCAAAGAATTATCCGATGCTTGTGAAGGAGCATGACGCCATCTACAGGGCGCTTGAGTCAAGAAATATGGAGCTTGTGACTACAGAAATGCATACGCATGTGGCCAATCAGGCGGTTGCTGTGAAGGCGGTGATACAAAAGCAGGATGAAGAGAAGAAATAAAACAAAAATAAAACAAGATTATAGCAGACAAAGATAATAAAACACAAAATAATATAACAAAACCAGGGGCTGCCGGTCGCACTGATGTGTGAACGGTGCCCTTTTTTAGTGGCTTAGCTAGTGACTTAGATAATAGCAAAAAATAAGTAATCAGGGATATTTGCGGGCTTGTATGGTCATACTATATCAGGGATTTTAAATCTGACGGGATTTATTGGGTATATAGGAGAGTTAAAGATGACCACAAACATAGATGAGAACATAAAAAGCTTCAGGCAGATATATTCTGACTGCTCAGATATCAAGATGCAGGAGATGTATCTGGGGCGTGATGCCTCAATAAAGTGCTTTGTTGCTTATATTGAGGTGACATGTGCAGGCTCCGGTATCAATAACAGTGCGTTTGGACGATTTACCTCATACCTTGAAGGGATAGACCGGGATCAGGTTAAGGAAGTACTCGACAAAAATCAGGCAGCTCTATCTGAATTTGCACATCTGCACACGGTTAATGAGGCGGCCCAGATGATGCTGACAGGAGACGTGATTTTTTTTGTGGATGGTTATCCGGATGCCTTCAAGCTTCCAGACAAGGGATATCCCGCCCTGTCAATTCAGGAGATTGATTCGGAAAAGGTCATAAGAGGCTCCAATGAGGGGTTTGCTGATTCCATAAAGATAAATACAGCACTTATCAGGCGCAGGCTAAGGAGCACACGCTTAAAGTGTAAAGAGGTGAAAAAGGGACTTCGAGGACACAGCAATGTGGACATACTATATGTGAGAGACCTCGTAAAACCGGGGCTTGTAGAGGATGTGGAAAGGAATCTGGACAGCTATGTAATAGACCATGTGGGTGATTCGGGAGTCATTGAACAGTTTGCCGAGGCGAAATGGTATTCACCGTTTCCACAGCTTCAGACCACAAAGCGGCCGGATGTGGCAGTAAATGCGCTTCTAGAGGGGCGGGTGGTGGTGCTGTGCGATAATTCACCGATAGCGATAATACTGCCAACCACAATGAACAATTTTTTAAAAACCGCAGATGATTACTATAACAGAACGATAGCGGCAAGCTTTGCCAGATTGATAAGGTACGTGGCAGCCTTCATGTCATTTACATTGCCGGGGCTTTATCTGGCGGTCACAAATTTTCATACACAGATACTGCCGACACCACTCATACTGGCGTTTTATGAAGCAAGACTCGGCTGTCCTTTTCCACAGCTCATAGAGGTGCTCATGATGGAGCTGTCCTTTGAGCTGCTTCGCGAAGCCGGCATAAGACTTCCCGGAGCAATGGGAAACACGATAGGCATAGTCGGAGGCCTCATAATCGGACAGGCAGCAGTGGATGCAAATTTAGTAAGCCCTATAGTGGTCATTCTTGTTGCATTCACCGCACTCTGTTCGTTTGCCATACCGAGTGAGGAGTTTGCATTTTCATTTAGGATACTTAAATTCGCTGTAATAATTATGTCGGCATGGCTTGGATATTTTGGATTTTTAATAAGTCTGATGGTGATACTTTTACATCTTGCAAAGCTCAAAAGCTGTGGTTACCCATACATGATGCCATTTGTGGGCAGCGAGCTGACAGGCGGCGAGGATGAAAAGGACAGTATCATACGATTTCCGCTTCGCAGACTATGGAGGCGGCCTGTATTTGCAAGGGAAAAGGAGTGCAGAAAGCTGAAAGGAAATCGGACAAAATAAGTTGATGAAAATGGTAAAATTGTATTATTGTAATTAAACAATACAAATGATAACATGTATATTATGTATGAATTTGCGCGAAAGGGAGAGAGGTTATGGAACAAAAAAGAAAAGAAGAAATAAGAAAAAGTATAATTGCCTGTGACAATGATATAGTTAAACTCAGATCACAGGCTGAAAATCTTGAAGAAATCATAAAAAATCAAAAGTGCACGCAAAAACGTTTTGAGAGTGAATGCGATAAGTATGAAATCAAAAGGCAGAAAAAAAAGATAAAATTAGAGAATATGTCATGTTTAATACAGAATGTTAAGCTAGTTGAAAGATATGTAGGAAGAATGAGCGATCGAGTATCTGGCAATTGTTATAATGTTAACAGTAATAGATTATTGAATATGATGAAACAGATGGACAAAGAGATTCTTAATAATGAAAATATGTTAGAAGAAAAATATGACATGATTTCTTCAATAATGTATAAAAGACAAATCTTAAAGTATGAACTGAGGAGGTTGGGATAGTGGCAGTTATGAATCCTTTGGGAAGTAGAAATATAATTATTATTGATGATAATTATATAGGAGAGTATTCACAGGCATATATGGAGGTGGGAAAACAGATAGATGATATTATTATTAAATATATCGGAATATTAAAAGGGATTATAGATGATGGAAGTATGAAAGGACTTACTGCCGAAAAATTATATAGTTTTGCGGACACTGCAAGCATGTTACTATTTAAGACAGCAGGAGTTTTGTGCGATAACAATAAAAGCAATATGCAAAAATTTATACAGGATATTGATGAGGCAGACAGAGAAATTTACTAAGGAGAATATGTTATGAGCAATGTTTTACAAATTGATAGAAATGGTATTGATGAAGCTGTTAACGACTTACAGGAATTGATAAATGAAATAAATGAAGTTAATATTTCAAAAAGTAAGCAGGAAGGTGATGAAGGCATGGCCTACACTGCCATACAAGAGGGAGAAAAGATAATTGAAAATGTAAAGACGGATTTACAAGGTCTTATACAGGCAACGGCTGATTTTATTGTAAAAATAAATGGTAATTTTGAAGATACAGACCAGAGATGTGCTGAACAGATAAAAGGAGAAGTAAAATAAAATGGGACGAATAAGAAAATTTACACAGGAGGCTTATGATGCGTTGCAGTCAGGAGTTTCAGATGATGGTGAGATACTGGATTTTTTTAGCGATATACCATTAAATATATCGAATTTTTTTAATTCGCTTGAACTTGAAGATGATTTGTCAAATTTTCAAAGCTATCTAAGAGATATATCAGATTTTGAGAATTATACAGCAAAAAAGATTGATGATATTTTTAGGGATGTAATTAATGTTGATGAAACTTATGCAACAATATTTAGAGATTTTAATGATATGATGACAGATTTTGATACTATAATTAATAAATTAAAAGAGTCAATTTCAGATGTGAATTTTGAGAATAACTTTTCAAAAGATGGATTTATAAATTCGCTTCCAAAGGAAACAGAGAATATAATAGGAGTAAATTGGAAAAATATATTAGATAAAGATGCGGATGACATATCAGATGAAGAATACAATATGATTGCGGAATATATTATTAAAAATGGTGATGCCGACATTTTAGAGGAAATTCTGGTAGATTGCTATACGATTAAGAAACCAAAGAACGGAGAAAGAAATCCTGTTTTTTTTGATAATGGTATTGAAGGAAAGACAGAAAAGTATTGGTACTCTTTAAATAAAAAATATAATGGGTTATCTGCAGCTATAAACAGGGTTACACAAATATGGATTGCAATAGGATATACATCAGAAAGTGATGAAAGAAATAGATGGATTTCTACAGCAGCACAGTATAATACTTTTTTTAAAGAGTTTGGTAAAAATAAAGACCTGGTTATGGTAAGAGAAATAAAGCTGGATGGTACTATAAAAGAGTTAAATTCTAATCTTATTGATATTAAAAATAATAAAGCCGGAGATTTGACTGCTGTGTATTATCCATATTTTTCACAGCCAACAATAATAGAAGGAGAAGTCAACAATAAAAAAGTAATGACCACTTCATTTGCTGGATTTGATCAGGGAGGACAGGATGATCTTGCGAACAAAGGGATAAAGTACATAAGGGCAAATGCAGGAGTTGATCAAAATACAAATATGCTTGGTACGCTGTCGGATAGTGTAGTAAATCAGATAACATCTTCGCTAATTGGTAAAATCCCGGGGTCTGGGATTATATCGTCAGTTTGTGATATTTGTGATAATAGTGAGAGCAAATTAGAAACAGCGGAAGCAATATCGGTGAGTGAATTTGCCAATCACATTGGTTGGATTGTTGATGAATTTGGACTAATATGTGTCGCAAATGATGTAAATGAAAATCCAGAGACGTGTAAGATATATTTATATCCAGGACCGGAAACGAAAAAGATTGTTGAATCCTATAATAAGTACATGAAAGAGCATAGAGATTTTGCGATTGAAATTGGCTATCCTAAAGATGGGATAAACATGTCTTGGTTTAATAAAACTAAAAAATATGAAGATATATATATTATTTTAAATAGTATAAAAATAATGAATAGAGATCCTTTGATTTTTAATGTGATTGAAAATTATAATGAGGGGGAATAGTGGTATGATGAAAAATTTTTATAAAAAAAAGAATAATCTATATATAATGTTGGTAATACTTGTGGTAATATTCGTGGTGATACTTGGATATATATACATGAATCGTCATGTAAAATTTAAAGACTCCAACATGGCATATGAGATAAGCAGAACAATTGGACCAAACGTTAATCCAGAGAATGTAAAATATAAAGATGTATATGCTATAAAGGAATTGAATATAGGACAGCTCGGAAAATATGATACTTTAGAAGATATAAAATTATGCAAGAATCTGGTGAGAATTTCAGTAAATGGTGGAGGCGATAAATGGAATTCGCTAGAGACAAATGATGATGTACTGATTGTAAAAAATAAAAAAGCTGAAACTTTTCAGAAAGAATTGGCTGATTTGATTCCTGAATTAAAAAAGCTAAAGAGATTTGCATATAGTAATTATTGCAGAAATTGTGATATATCTGATTTTTCATTTCTATCTGAATGCAGGCAGCTTGAGATTCTGAGAATATGTTATAGCGATGCTACAGATTTTAGTTTTTTGAAAAGCTGCAAAAAGATAGTAGATATAGATTTGCAGGAAAGCCAAATAAAAGATGCAGATGATCTAAAATCGCTAAAGAATCTGGAAACGATATGCATATATGATACCCCTTTGTCAAAAGATGAAACTGAGGTAGAAAGCCTGTGTAAGGCATTTCCAAATGCAAAGATATTCATAAGTGAGGATAAGGTGCAGAATATTGACATAAAAGAGGAATAGGGAATACCAGGGGAGTATAAATGGAGTATGAATGAGGAAAATGTTATGAATATTTTACATTCCAACAGGGAAAAATTAGAAAAATATCAAAAGGATATCAGGCTGGCGATTGCGATTGTTACTACAATGATATGTGTTTGTGGCATTTATTACCTGTACATGAACCGTCATGTGAAGTTTCAAGATAAAAACATGGCATATGAGATAAGCAGAACAATTGGACCAAACGTTAATCCAGAGAATGTAAAATATAAAGATGTATATGCTATAAAGGAATTGAATATAGGACAGCTCGGAAAATATGATACTTTAGAAGATATAAAATTATGCAAGAATCTGGTGAGAATTTCAGTAAATGGTGGAGGCGATAAATGGAATTCGCTAGAGACAAATGATGATGTACTGATTGTAAAAAATAAAAAAGCTGAAACTTTTCAGAAAGAATTGGCTGATTTGATTCCTGAATTAAAAAAGCTAAAGAGATTTGCATATAGTAATTATTGCAGAAATTGTGATATATCTGATTTTTCATTTCTATCTGAATGCAGGCAGCTTGAGATTCTGAGAATATGTTATAGCGATGCTACAGATTTTAGTTTTTTGAAAAGCTGCAAAAAGATAGTAGATATAGATTTGCAGGAAAGCCAAATAAAAGATGCAGATGATCTAAAATCGCTAAAGAATCTGGAAACGATATGCATATATGATACCCCTTTGTCAAAAGATGAAACTGAGGTAGAAAGCCTGTGTAAGGCATTTCCAAATGCAAAGATATTCATAAGTGAGGATAGGGTGCAGAATATTGACATAAAAGAGGAATAGGGATACCAGGATAAAAATGATAGATTAAGAATTGTATATTAATTGTATTTTATAGCCATACTTTACTTTGAAAGGAATTAAAGTATGGCTATAAATATGGGTAAAAGAGATACATTTGCACAAAACGAAAGCATATCGCCCCGCCAGCTATACAGACTATACGTCTTTAATCTGCTTGGAGTCGGCACACTGGTGCTTCCAAACAATCTGGCGAAGCTGGGAAAGTATGGTTTTATCTCAATCGCACTTGGTGTTTTCATGGCATGGCTGTTTATGTGGATAGTGAGCGAGGTACGAGAACAGAAGAAAAGTATATATGACAGAAGCTTTTGTAAAACAGCACATGCAAAAATGTTAATTTATGATTTAATTATTGCGATATACGAGCTGTCACAGGCCGCATTTCTTGCATGGATATTTGTAAAGCTGATACGTGACAGCCTTATACCGGATGAGTCATTTACAGTTGTACTCCTTGTGATAATGGCGGTATGCGCTTATGCGCTAAGTGGCGGAGTGGAGTGCCGGGCCAGGGTATACGAGGTAGTATTTTTCTTTGTGCTGATACCGCTTGCTGCTATGCTTTTGTTTGCGCTATCCGATGTGAGATTAGACTATCTGATGATTAAGGACAGAGTCGGTGTGGACTTTGGCATAGCGGATATATTTGAGGGCGCATACTATGTGTTTGCAGCATCCATTTCCGTGTTCAATATACTGTTTGTAAGGGAGCGTACTGCCTCACAGATACGGGGGAGTGTGAGTAAAGCAATATTCACATATGCAGGCATTCTTTTTTTATTGTATGCAGTATTGCTTGGAAACTTTGGAAAATATTCACTGTCGGAAATAGAGTTTCCGGCTGTCGTACTGATGAGTGATGTGCAGATAAAAGGCAGCTTCTTCAAGAGGGCAGATGCACTGATGCTGTCGGTGTGGTTTTTCACGCTGTTTTCAGTGCTCATTATGAGCCTTTATTATGCGGTTTTAAGATGTGAGAATTTTGCTAAAAATACGACAAAAGTTATATTTACATTTAATAAAAGCCGATGCTTCAGTAACAATAAACAATTAAGCTGTGACAGACAGAAAAGCCATGACGAGGAAAATAGCAGTATGAGAAGCTGGTGCATCATATTTGTCATAGCAATCACAGTGACCTTAGCATATATTCTTGAAAGTGGAGATGAAATCGTGAAAAAATATCTTGGATTTTTAATGTGCATAGCGATACCGGTCATAGTAGTGCTGACGATAGGTCTCATGCTTACCGGCTGTAGTGCAGTGGAGCTTGAGGAGCGTTGCTTTCCGACACTTGCTGCGGTGGATGTTATAGCTGTAGATACTGACGAAATAAACGATAAAGAAGTAACAGGTAAAGAGGTAACTGATTACAAAGAATATGTTAGCCACAGAGATGATTTGGCAAATGAAAGTAGCGGATATATAGAGTTTTATTATAACATGGACAAATCCTATGAGCCCGAATATGCAGATGATATCAAAACAGCCGTGGACAGCTTCGAGGAGCGGCTGTCACAAAAAGCCGATACCAATCATCTGAAGGTGATATTAATAGGAAAAACACTTAGAAATGATAAAGCAGCTTATGCAAGCTTCATGGAATACTGCAAGACATCCAAAAAATTTCCGAGAAACACATACGTGTGCATAGCAGATGATATAAACGATATCTTTGATAACATGGGTGATTATTATGAGCAGAAAATGAATAAGGAGAATTATGAGGATGGTGAACCGATAATTACACTTGGCACCTTGCTGGATGACTATACGAATGAAATTCATGAAAACCGGTAAAATTTTAAAAAAAGATGAATAAGCTCGTCAAATAAGGCAATACTTGTTTACATGAGAAAGAGAATAATAATAACAACCATAGCAATAATATCCCTTACGGCAGTAATCGCTGCAAAAAATCATACACCTGCGATAAGCACAAACAGTACAACGTGTACATCCGACATGCAAAAATCCATCGCCGGCAAAATCCTGCGCTTTCATGTGCTGGCAAACAGTGACAGTGAAGCAGACCAGAATGTGAAAAAGCAGGTGCGCGATGCAGTAGGGGCTTACATAGAGCCATATCTGCTGGAGTGCGAAAATATTGAAGAAACCAGAGCCACCGTAAATGACCATATGGACGAAATAATAGCGGTATCAAAGGAGACGCTTGCAGCAAATGGTTTTACATATGGCGCATCGGCAGAGCTTACACACACCGATTTCCCGGAAAAGACGTATGGGGACTATACATTTCCTGAGGGAAATTACGAGGCGCTTGAAATAACACTGGGCGATGGAGCCGGTCATAACTGGTGGTGCGTGCTGTATCCCAATATGTGCTTCAGGGGCAGTGTGTATGAGGTGGTGGATGATGATGCAAAGGAAAATCTTAAGGAGGTGCTCACACCGGATGAGTATGAGAGTGTGTTTGACAGCGGAAAATATGAAATAAAACTAAAAATCCTTGATATTTTCAGATAAAACAGTTAGTATATTCATGCTGAAAAATGTATTATAAGAAAATATGTAATGATAAATTATTAAAGAGTGAATTGATGTAACTATTCAGAAAAGAAATATGCGGCTTACAACTGTGAAGGTACTGAACAGTTACGAATTAATTTAAATATGCAAGAGGATAAGGAGAAAGAAATGACAAAGGATGTAGTAGTATCATTAAAGGGCCTGCAGCTCGCGCCGGATCAGCAGTCGGATGCGGTAGAGGTGATTGCCCCGGGAGAGTATTATATAAGAAATAACAAGCACTATGTGCTTTTTGAGGAGATAATGGAGGGTGAGACACAGACACTCAAAAATATGCTTAAATTCAATGACAATTATCTTGAGTTCACCCGCAAGGGACCTATGAGTGTACATATGATATTTGAGAAGGGAAAGAAAAACCTGACATATTATTATACACCGTTTGGAAGTATCCAGATAGGTATTGATGCCACAAGCATAGATGTAAAGGAGACAGAGGACGAGATAAGGGCAGAGGTAAAGTATGCACTTGATGTCAACTATGAATTTGTAGGCGACTGTCACATCAATATAGCTGTGAAGAAAAAAGGCGCAGCAGTCAAGATTGCATAAAAAACAGAGCATGTGAGGATGAAAGCCATCCCACATGCTCTGTTTATGTACATGAAAATTAAATCATGATATTATTTCTGCTTAGCCTTTTTGGCAGCCTCTTTAGCAGCTTTTCTTTCAGCCTTTGCAGCCTCCTCAGCCTTGAGCTGTTCGTTGGCCTTGCTGTAGTTTTCTGCCATTCTTGCACGGAAGCCTTTTTTCTTCTTAGGCTTCTCAAGAGGTCCTCTGATACCGCGGACAGCTGTGATGTAGATACCGCTGATAGAAGCCTTGACCTCTTTCTTTAAAGGAATCTCATCAAAGATCTGCTCGTCTGCGATAAGAGACATGACTCTTGGTCCGACCTTGGCCTTGACTACAGGAAGCTTTGAGCGGCGCATAAGCTTTGGTGTCTGCTCAATAATCTGCTGTGGGAGACCGGCATCCTTTAGCTTCATACGCTTTTTGTCAATGATTAGCATATTGACTGTCTGTGATGCAGCAGCTATCTGTTCGTCCTGCTCTTCCTTTCTTTTTTGTGCTTTTTTACCGAGGATTGTTAATACTATAAATGCTACCACAAGCACTACTGCGATAACAATAAGTACGATTAATGCTGGATTCAAAACGTATCCCTCCTAAAAATTTGCTTATTTAAACTAATTCTATCAAATATGCTAAAAAAAATCAATCTTTATTGCAAGAATAGGTAAAATCGTAGTATAATAGAACTATATTTTGGAAAAGGTCTTTAGAAGACGCAAAGGGGTATTTATTAATGAAGAAAATTGCTCTTCTGGCTGATGGCTGGAGAAGATACGTAACATATTCGTGGGTTGAGGGTATCATGGAAGGCTCTAAAGAGCTGGGACTGGATGTGTGCTTGTATTTTTACAACACCAACGGAACCTGGAGTCAGGATTCAAAGTTTAACAAAGGCGAGTATGCGCTGAACGATTTGCCTGATTTAAACAGCTTCGACGGAGTGGTATTTGACTGCACCAATACGACCAATCTGGATGAGATACAGTATATGGTCAGAAAGCTTCAGTCGGTAAATGTGCCGGTAGTGAGTATCGGGTATAAGGTTGATGGGTTTTACTATGTAGGCAACGACAATAAGAGGCTGTTTCGCAAGGTAATGGATCATATGTACTATGCGCATGGCTGCAAAAGCTTTGTGTTTGCAGGTGGTCCGCCATATCATTATGAGAACAGAATGCGTTTTGAGGCCTTCAAGGAGGCTTTAAGTGATTATGGCATACCACTTACAGCTGATATGTACATGTTTGGTGATTTTGATTATCAGACAGGTGTCAGGTATATGAGTGATTGGCACGAGAGCAAAAAGCCGTTACCGGATGTCTTTTTATGTGCAAATGACAATATAGCAGCAGGACTGTGTGCGACAGCAGAGGTTCTTGGATACAAGGTACCACAGGATTTTAAGGTCACAGGCTTTGACAATCTGGATAAGGCTGCGTATTTTAACCCACAGATTACAACAGTGGATAACAACAGGGGCAATATAGGCAGAAATGCTCTTGAGATATTTAAGGCGCTTTGGAATGGCACGGGCGATGCTTCTGATAAATACCTTGATTCTGAGTTTATCCCGGCTGAGAGCTGCGGATGCCCTAATACCGGCAGAGTGGATTATCGTAATTACATAAAGAATATTATCAAAGGCTCCGTTGCAAAAGGGCAGGAGGAGGATGCAGTAATGATCCTCCAGAAAGAGCTCGAGGAGTGCAATGAATACTATGATTTGTTTGAGAGATACTCTGACTATATACAGAGCATGAAGTGTGACGGAGTGTATGTGGTCGGTGTTTCTGATCTGGCAGCTGCAAGGATCAATGCACACTTTAGAAAGCATGGCTATGATATTGACGATGAGGTTGTACTCTATGCGGATGACAAGGACAATGGAAAGCTTGAGTTTAAGAGTGTAAATGACCTTATGCAGTACATGCAGAGTGTAGATAAAAACACCTGCTATATGTATTGCTCGCTGCATTTCAGGGATGAGATAGTGGGCTATGTAATACTCAGGAATCCTGAGTTTTTGTACGACCATCCTGAGCAGTTTGATATACAGTCTGCCCTGCTCAAGAAGCTTGAAAATCTTTTTAAGCAAAAGGTACTTGAGAATACAAATAATGAGCTTAAGAATCTCTACAACCATGATGCGCTCACAGGCCTATACAATCGTGTGGCATGCAATGAGATGGTGATTCCTGTGTTTGCTGAGCTTGAAGCTCAAAATGTCGGCTGCACCATAGTATTTCTCGATGTGGATGATTTCAAGGACATAAATGATACCTACGGACACCAGTACGGTGACGAGCTTTTAAAGACTGTGGCGAGGGTGCTTGATGAGCAAAAGCCTGAGGATAGTATGGTATATAGATTCGGTGGAGATGAATTTATCGTGTTTATCCCTGGGAACAGACATGACACTGCTGAGAAGTATATAAAGCGCGTGTATGATATCATGGAGCAGCACAGCCTGTTTATCAGTAACGGCATCATATATACGAAGCCGGGCAGTGGTAAGAGCTTTGACGATTATCTCGTAAGTGCTGACACAAAGATGTATCAGCTTAAGCAGCAGCGCAAGCAGAAAAAGGATAGCAATTTCTTAAAGGGAGTGGATATTTCATCCGTTCCTATGATGGTTGACAATAATATACAAATAATGGATAGGGAAGGTCATGCGTGCAGCGTGTTTGATCTTTTAAAGCTGAATAATGTAAATTCAGTCCGTCTGCGCATATGGAACGAGCCTGATAAGGTGCCGGAGTCTAAGGGGTATTGCAGTCTTGCATATGTTCTCGAGATGGCTCATGTCATTAAAAAATACAAAATGCACTTTCTGCTTGATTTTCATTATTCAGATTACTGGGCAGATCCGGGACAGCAGAATAAGCCTGATGCGTGGAAAAATTTAAGCTTTGATGAGCTGAAGGAGGCGGTGCACAAGTACACATATGATGTGCTATACAGATTAAAAATCATGGATTGTGCGCCGGATATGGTTCAGATTGGCAATGAAATAAGGAGTGGTATGCTGTTTCCGGATGGTGCAGTGCCACAGTACAGGCAGCTGGCTGCGCTTGTAAATGAGGGAATCAGAGCTGTCAGGGAGCTGCTCCCGGAGACAAAGGTCATGATTCATCTGGATCAGGGAGGCAGATATAACTGTATTATGCCTTGGTTTGATTCTATGTTTAATGCGGGTATGCTGCCGATTGATGCGATTGGCCTTTCCTTTTATTCGTTCTGGCATGGTACCTTCATGGATTTGAAGGATACTATGAGCAGGCTCATAAAATTATATAATCTGCCGGTTTATATTGTGGAGACAGCTCATCCGTGGAGGCATTGCAAGGGAGAGCATATCTCGAAGGAACTCATGGAGACTGCAGGCCTTGATGCAGGCAGCGCAGAGCAGAAGAAGTCTCTTGAAATAATCATGCAGATAGCAGCAGAGATGTCAAAGGATACAGGAAAGACCGGTGTATACTACTGGGAGCCTGTCGGTGTACCTGGTAAAGGCATGGGAACCTGGTTTGAGAATATGGGTATGTTTGACGAGCATGGCAGGGCTTTGCCGGGCTGGGATGCAATCAGGGACTTTGATCCGAAAAATCCGCCGATTAAAGAGCTTGATAAGTATATTGAATCACTTTATGAGTATGAAGAAATACCGGAGGTGGAGGATTTCATGAAGCTTCTTATGATTCATGGAAATCTAATCTCAAATCCTGAATTTAAGGATGGATTTAATAATTGGCAGATTGAGACAAGCCTTGAAGAAAGACAGTATACACTGGGTAAGGATGGAGTGTTTATCTCTTCAGATGCCAATTTTGACTATTCGATAAGCCAGACGGTGGATATTGAATATACCGGTGAGTATATAGCAGCGGTTGACTATAGAGGAACCAATACAACAGGTGTCGAGGTCAAGCTGTTTATGGATGTGGAGGATGAAAGCGGCGTTCATACATATACAAGCGATATTTTCCCGGCTGATGTCAGGTTTGTGACACATCTGCTTAAGCCGGTAAGGCTGCAAAAGAATGCCAGGGTAACAGTAGGGCTTAGGATGCATACTCCTCCGGTGTTTGCAAAGATAAAGAAATTTTCACTCGTTGTAATTTAACCTGATATGTGATATTGTAGACAGGTATAGTGTTTTGCGAATGCTTTTTTGCCGTGGCAGGGCATTATACATATAAATAACATGACTTACAGATTTCAGGAGGATTCCAATGAGTGAGAAGAAGAATACAGGTAAGAAGGCAGTCATAGCAGTGATTGTGATTGCACTTATCGTGGTAATTATTGCGCTTGCTGTTGTGATAAGCGGCAAGAGCAAAAAGGGTGGCTCAAAGAGCGCAACAGAGGCAGGCACCGAGGCCGGCAGCGAGACGATGCGAAGCGGACAGTTTGACATAGATTACGCAAAGCAGGTTACAAAGCTTGCAGACTATTCAGGTGTTGCAATTACTGTCTCAAACGATTATGAGATAAACGATACAGCAAAGCAGACATATCTGACCAATGTGCTTCAGTCATATGGTGCAGATGCGTACAAGCAGGTTACTGATCGTGATACAGTTGCAGATGGCGATTATGTCAAGGTTGATTACACAGGATATAAGGATGGCAAAGCATTTGATGGTGGCTCAGCTACAGATGTGATGCTTGATGTGACAAACAACAGCCAGGTTGGCGGTTCATCCTTTATTGATGGATTTACAAAGCCTATAATCGGAGCCAAGGTGGGTGATACGGTTAAGGGTGACGTGACTTTCCCTGAGGATTATGGCAACGATGACCTAAACGGACAGACAGTTACATTTGAGTATACAGTAAAGGGCATTTACTCAGCAGATCCTGTTGCACTTGCTGATATGACAGACGAGCAGGTCAACACAGTGTTTGGAAAGGCCGGAGTGACAACTAATGCCCAGCTTACCACACAGATTGAGAAGGATTTGAAGCAGCAGCTCTACAGCGCTGAGGTGGACAAGATAAAGAGCTACATGATTGAAAACAGCACAGTCGAGATTCCTGATGAGTATCTACAGGCCAGACTCAATGAGTATATTGCTTCATTTACCAAGGAAAATGTCAAGGATGGACAGACACTTAAGAAATATTTAAAGTCCAACTACAACATGACGGTGGATCAGGCCACAGAGAAGTGGAAGGAGAATCTGACAGACCAGATAAAGACAGAGTTCATCTTTGGGCTTATCGCTGAGAAGGAAAATATCAAGATGGATGATGATGCTTTCAACAGCTATGTGGATTACATCGTATCAGCCAGCAATGGTCAGTTCAGCAAGGCTTCTGAGGTATACAAGTATTTTGGAAGCGGACACAAGGATGAGGGAAAGACATACCTTAAGAACCAGTACCTTGTAAACAAGGCTATCGATACAGTCACAGAGAAAGCAAATGTGACATTTGAGGATGGCAGTGCAGCGCCGGATACTTCAAGTGGCAGCGCGGATGCCGAATAATAACGATAAATATGCTGTCTGTGGTGATGCGCAGGCAGCTTAAATGGAGGATTAGATAATGGAACTTACAAACATACGCGAGATTTTCCGCAACAAGGACAAATTCGCTGACAAAGAGGTGACTATCGGAGGATGGGTCAGAAGCAATCGTAATTCAAAGAATTTTGGATTTATCGTGGTAAACGACGGTACATTTTTTGAGCCAATCCAGGTTGTATACGGAAATGGCTTAGACAACTATGATGAGGTTGGCAAGATCAATGTCGGAGCTGCAATTATCGTAAGAGGTACACTTGTGCTTACTCCGGATGCAAAGCAGCCATTTGAGATTCAGGCAGCAGAGGTGACTGTTGAGGGTGCTTCCACACCGGATTATCCTCTGCAGAAGAAGAGACATACATTTGAGTATCTTCGTACAATCTCACACTTAAGACCTCGTACCAATACATTTGAGGCAGTTTTCAGAGTGCGCTCACTCTGCGCATATGCTATTCACAAATTCTTCCAGGAGAGGGATTTTGTGTACGTGCACACACCACTTATCACAGGAAGTGACTGTGAGGGTGCAGGAGAGATGTTCCAGGTGACCACACTTGATTTGAACAATCTCCCTATGACAGAGGAAGGAAAGGTGGATTTCTCAAAGGATTTCTTTAATAAGCCTACCAACCTTACTGTTTCAGGACAGTTAAACGGCGAGACATATGCTATGGCATTCAAGAATATCTACACCTTCGGACCTACCTTCCGTGCGGAGAATTCAAACACCACACGTCATGCGGCAGAGTTCTGGATGATTGAGCCTGAGATTGCTTTTGCAGACCTTGAGGATGATATGATGCTTGCAGAGAGCATGCTCAAGTATGTTATCAACTATGTGCTTGAAAATGCACCTGAGGAGATGGCATTTTTCAACAATTTCGTGGACAAGGGACTCCTTGACAGATTAAGAAATGTTGTTGAAAATGATTTTGCACGTGTGACATACACAGAGGCTATTGACATCCTTTCAAAGCACAATGACAAGTTTGATTACAAGGTATCATGGGGCTGTGATTTACAGACAGAACATGAGAGATACCTTACAGAGCAGATTTATAAGCGCCCTGTATTTGTCACAGATTATCCGAAGGAGATAAAGGCCTTCTACATGAAGCTGAATGATGACGGAAAGACCGTTGCGGCAGTTGACTGTCTCGTGCCGGGAATCGGAGAAATCATCGGTGGAAGCCAGAGAGAGGATGACTATGACAAGCTCCTTGCCAGAATAAATGAGCTTGGACTTTCAGAGGATGACTACAAGTTCTACCTTGACTTAAGAAAATACGGCTCTGCAAGACACGCAGGCTTTGGACTGGGCTTTGAGAGATGCGTAATGTATCTTACAGGCATGGGCAATATCCGTGACGTTATCCCATTCCCTAGAACAGTTAATAACTGTGAGCTGTAATCACGAATGAATTTCATACATGAATAATTACCGCCCTCTGCACATATATATGATGTGTGGAGGGCGTTTTTATGTGGAGAAAAATCAAAGGTCCTGTGATAACAATATGTATCATGCATCTAACGGCACTTGTGTGTCTTATCATACTTTCCATAGTGCAGTGCTTTGTAGACATGGCGGAGTGGATACAGTTTGCACTTGCAATGGCGGTCAATATAGTGGTGGGGCTTGTGTGCGGATTTTTGCTCAAATGCTGCTTTCACCGCAGGCGGTTTATCAGAGTGACAGTCGTAGCCTACTGGATAACGTATGTGATAGCAACAGTGGTCATAGATATAGGTGAATCAAAAAATATATTCGAGCTTTTGATAATACTCCTGCTGGTAATGTTTTCAGCGCTTGTTTTTCGCTAAAAAAAGGACTTTTCATATTGATAATGCTGTGATATAATGTTGAGAGCAAATATGATGTGTCAATGAGACATCGTTAAATGAAAAGGAGATAAAAATGAAACACGTAAAGACATTAAATACAAGAAAATTACAGAACACAGTTAAAAAGGGCGGATGTGGCGAGTGCCAGACATCATGCCAGTCAGCTTGCAAGACATCTTGTACAGTTGGAAACCAGACTTGTGAGCAGTACAAATAGTCATAGGTGAAGCGGATTTAAAGAGTGTGCGCTGATAGGTGCACACTCTTTTCGCAGTGGTAATTTTAAAATGTGTATAGAAAGAGAGGAATATTGTAGTGGTTCATCAGTACAAGAACAACGGCTATAATATTGTCTTAGATGTCAACAGTGGAGCAATCCATGTGGTGGATGATGTCACATATGACGTTATTGAGCTGTTTGAGGACAACTCAGCTAAGGAGATTATTGAAAAGCTTGTGGACAGGTATCCACAGACGGAGATAGAAGAAGCAATACAGGAAGTAAATGAGCTTAAGGATAATGAAGAGCTCTTCACAGAAGATACATACAAAGAGCGTATCATAGATTTCAAGAAGCGCCAGACAGTTGTAAAGGCACTTTGCCTTCACATAGCGCACGACTGCAACCTTGCCTGCAGATATTGTTTTGCAGAGGAGGGCGAGTATCACGGCAGACGAGCTCTCATGAGCTACGAGACAGGAAAACAGGCACTTGATTTTTTGATTGCCAATTCAGGCAGCAGAAGAAACTTAGAGGTAGACTTTTTTGGAGGAGAGCCTCTCATGAACTGGGATGTGGTGAAGCAGCTTGTGGCATATGGAAGAGAGCAGGAGAAGCTTCATGACAAGCATTTCAGGTTCACACTCACCACAAACGGTGTGCTCTTAAATGACGAGATTATGGAGTTCGCCAACAAAGAGATGGACAATGTAGTCCTTAGTATCGACGGACGCAAGGAGGTTCATGACCGCATGAGACCTTTCAGAAAGGGTGCCGGCAGTTATGACCTTATTGTTCCGAAATTCCAGAAGTTTGCAGAGAGCAGACATCAGGACAAGTACTATGTGAGAGGTACATACACACATTTCAATACTGATTTTTCAAAGGATGTGCTTCATCTGGCTGATTTAGGCTTCAAGCAGATTTCGGTTGAGCCTGTAGTGGCACAGCCTACAGATGAATATGCACTTAAGGATTCTGATTTACCTGTGCTTTTTGATGAGTACGACAGACTTGCAGCAGAGATGGTAAAGAGAAACAAGGCAGGAAACGGCTTCAATTTTTTCCATTTTATGATAGATTTAGAGGGAGGACCTTGTGTATATAAGCGTCTTTCCGGTTGTGGCTCAGGAACAGAGTACCTGGCAGTGACTCCATGGGGAGATTTATATCCATGCCACCAGTTTGTGGGCAATGAGGACTTCCTTATGGGTAATGTCTGGGATGGCATCAAGGCCACTGACATCCAGGATGAGTTTAAGTGCTGTAATGTTTATGCCAAGGAAAAATGCCGCAACTGTTTTGCCAGATTCTATTGCAGCGGTGGCTGTGCCGCCAACTCATACAACTTCCACGGCACAATCACTGATGCCTATGATTTAGGCTGCGAGCTGCAGAAGAAGCGTATAGAGTGCGCTATCATGATTAAGGCAGCAGAGGCTGATATGGCAGATGATGCACAATAATTTGAATTTGTCACGGGAAACGGATAGCGGTATTTGTGACCCGTGTGCGAATATATTTGCCATCTGTATACCTATATGGATGGTAGCAAAATGACAGGAAGGTACAAGAAAATGAAAAAAGGAAAGAGTTGGGTGATTATCCTTGTGGCAGTCATTTGTATCGGCTTACTGGGCTGGTATTCCACTGCAGTAATCACCGACACAAAGCAAAAGCAGGAGGCTACTGCTAATGGTGAGAGCACCAAGGATAAGGATTATCAGAATATCAAGCTTGGTCTCGACCTCTCAGGTGGTGTTTCAATCACCTACCATATCAAGGACAAGAATCCTTCAGACAAGGACGTAAGCGATACTATCGCAAAGCTCGAGGAGCGTGCAGAGAGCTACACAACAGAGTACTCTGTATACAAGAGCGGTGATGACCGTATCACTGTTGAGATTCCTGGTGTTGACGATCCTAACAAGGTACTTGAGGATCTTGGAAGTCCGGGATCGCTATACTTCATCGCACAGTATGACAGTGATGGAAATGCCAACTACACACGGGACACATCGGTTGAGGGAGGCTACAAGCTCAACTATGATATTGATACACTAAAGGCCAATGGCTCAGTCATACTCGATGGTAATGATGTAAAGGATGCAAGCGCCCAGTATGACCAGTCATCATCTACATCAACAAAGGAGCCTGTTGTTTCATTAAAGCTCAAGGATGAGGCTATTGATACATGGGCAGATGCCACCAAGAAGGCTAAGGATGCCGGACAGTCAATCGGTATCTACTATGATGATCATTTCATCAGTGTTCCTACAGTAAGCGCCGTTATCTCAGACGGTAACTGCGTAATCAACGGAATGAAGGATTACGATGAGGCAACAAGCCTTGCAACATTTATCCGTGTCGGAGCCATCAACCTCCAGCTCGAGGAGTTAGAGTCAAATGTTGTTGGTGCGCAGCTCGGTGGAACAGCCCTCACAAATGCAGTAAAGGCTGCAATTATCGGAATTATCTTAATCATGATATTCATGATTGTGCTCTATGGTATACTCGGTGTGGTTGCATCTATCGGACTTGCACTATACTCAATGCTTACAGTACTGTTTATTTACTGGTTTGAGATTACACTTACACTGCCGGGTATCGCGGGTATCATCCTTGGTATCGGTATGGCAGTAGATGCAAACGTTATCGTATTTGCCCGTATCCGTGAGGAAATCGCAGGTGGCAAATCAGTGCTTGCTGCAGTAAATGAGGGCTACAAGAAGGCTCTTTCAGCCATCCTCGATGGACAGGTTACAACCTTTATCGCAGCAATTGTGCTTATGGTGCTCGGTTCAGGTACAGTAAAGGGCTTTGCATACACACTTATGATTTCAATTATTCTGTCACTGTTTACAGCTCTTTTTATTGCAAAATACCTTACAAGAGCATTTTACGGTGTCGGTGTCAGAGCTGAGAAGTTCTACGGCAAGGCAAAGAAGAGAAAGGTTATCAGATTTGTACAGAACAGAGTTAAATACTTTGTTATCTCAGGTGTAGTTATACTTGCAGGTATCGGCGGCATGATTTATTTCGGTGCTACAAGCGGCAATGCATTAAACTACAGCCTTGAGTTCGTAGGTGGTACATCAACCACTGCAGACTTTGGCAAGGATTATACAGCCGCAGAGGTTGAGAAGGACATCGTGCCTTCAGTATCAAAGCTCCTTGGCAACAGTGCAGTACAGGTTACTACAGTCCAGGGCAGCCATGATGTCACATTAAAGACACGTACACTTTCACTCGATGAGAGACAGGATCTCGCAGCTCTTCTTGAGAAGGATTTCAAGGTTGATGCATCAACTATAGAGACTCAGAGTATCAGCTCAACCATCAGTGGAGAGATGAGAACAAACGCTGTAAAGGCAGTTATTATTTCATGTATTTTCATGCTGTTATATATCTGGTTCAGATTCAAGGACATCAGATTTGCTTCAAGTGCTATCCTTGCGCTGGTACATGATGTGCTTGTTGTAGTCACAGCATATGCACTTATCAGAATCTCAGTCGGCAGTACGTTTATCGCATGTATACTTACAATCGTAGGTTACTCAGTCAACGATACAATCGTTATCTTTGACCGTATCCGTGAGAACCTTCACGGTATCAAGAAGTACTCAGCAGATGAGCTTGCTGATATAGCAAACGAGTCCCTTACACAGACACTTTCACGAAGCATCAATACTTCGCTTACTACATTTGTCATGGTATTGTTACTCTTTATCTTTGGTCATACATCAATCAGAGAGTTCTCATTACCACTCATGGTAGGTGTGCTTTGCGGAACATATTCTTCAATCTGCATCGCTACAGAGCTGTGGTATGTGATGAAGCTTTATCTGGGCAAGAGCGCCATCAAAAAGCAGGCGGCTGCACCGGCTAAGGTTTCTAAAAAAGCTAAGAATTAATAATTAATTTACGGCCCGGCCTTTAATGGCTGGGCTGTTGTTTTTTGTGGACTTATTAATATATGCAGATATGTTTATATATTTATAAATTTATGTGCGGAGTAATAGAATGGAGCATTATTTATATGAAAATTTTTCTGATTTATCTGCTTCTTATGAATATAGCAGGCTTTGCTGCGATGGGAATTGACAAGTGTAAGGCCAAGGCACACGCATGGCGCATCCCGGAGAAGACATTATTTGGGCTCAGCCTGCTGGGCGGAAGCGCCGGTACCTGGGCTGGGATGTATGCCTTCAGGCACAAGACAAAGCATTGGTATTTTGTAAAGGGGATGCCGCTTATTTTCTTTATCCATGTGGTTATTGCATGTGTTATCTACAGGAATTTTTATTAGACTGCATAATTAAGAATATTATGATATGAGGGTCAAAAGATATATATTTCTAGGTAAAAAGTAACAAAAAACTGTGGCATATAATTGCATTATTGTGTATAATAGATAACAGGTACAAATCCACTACACAACTATCAGGGAGGACAAAATAATGTGGGCATATGAAAGCGTATTTTATCAGATTTATCCGTTAGGCTTCTGTGGAGCACCATTTGAGAATGATGGTGTTTTGGAACACAGAATTTTGAAAGTAAATGACTGGATACCTCATATCAAAAAGCTTGGGGCAGATGCAATCTACTTTTCACCGGTGTTTGAATCTGATACACACGGATATAATACAAGGGATTATACAAAAATAGACACAAGGCTTGGCACAAACGAGGACTTCGCACAGGTTTGTGACAATCTGCACAAGGACGGCATAAAGGTAGTGCTGGATGGTGTGTTCAATCATGTGGGAAGAGGTTTTTGGGCATTTAAGGATGTGCTCAAAAACAGAGAAAGCTCACCATATGTGAACTGGTTTGGCCGTATAGCCTTTGACGGCAATTCAAACTATAATGATGGATTGTGGTACGAGGGCTGGGAAGGCAACTATGACCTGGTCAAGCTTAATCTGAGAAATGAGGATGTAATCCAGCATATCTTTTCAGCGATAAAGGGCTGGGTAGACGAGTTTGATATAGACGGGCTGAGACTTGATGTGGCATACTGCCTCGACCATGATTTCCTCAGAAGACTAAGGGCGTTCTGCGACTCACTAAAGCCGGATTTCTTTTTAGTTGGAGAGACACTGCATGGTGACTACAACCAGATTATGAATGATGCGATGCTTCACTCGGTAACGAACTATGAGTGCTATAAGGGGCTGTACTCGAGCTTTAATTCCATGAATATGTTTGAGATAAATCATTCGCTTCTCAGACAGTTCGGACCGGAGCAGTGGACACTTTACAAGGGTAAGCATCTCCTGTCATTTGTGGACAATCATGATGTGACAAGAGTGGCAAGCATACTGACAAATGAAAAGCATCTGCCTCTCATTTACGCGCTTGCATTTGGCATGCCGGGCATCCCTTGTGTGTACTATGGCAGTGAGTGGGGAGAGAAGGCAAAAAAAGAAGACGGTGACCCGGCGCTTAGGGCATGCTTTGAAGCGCCACAGTACAATGAGCTGACTGAATGGATTTCAAAGCTTACAGAGGCAAAGAAGCAGTCAAAGGCACTCTGCTACGGTAATTTCTATTCGGTTGTGCTCACAAACGGCCAGTGTGTTTTTGGTCGTGAATGTGATGGTGAAAGGGTATTCGTGTGCATCAATGCCGCAGACCAGCCATTTTTCGCGGGCTTTGATATGGGAAAGGGTGAAGCAACAGACCTGATTACAGGTGAGCAGGTTACTTTAAACGGTGGCCTTGAGCTGCCACCTTACAGTGCATACTTTTTGAGATAACATTTGTATGGACAATAAAAGAAATAATAAAAGAAAAAATGAAAGACAAGAGCTCATATGTGCTGTCACAGCCGTAGTGGTGCTTTACACAGCTATGGAGTCAGTAGGCATCACATGCCCTATTAAGTTCATCACCGGAATATCATGTGCAGGCTGTGGCATGTCGAGGGCATGGATGGCGTTTTTACAGCTTGATATAGCAAAGGCATTTGCATACCATCCGCTTTTTTGGCTTGTGCCTATTGCGGTAATAGTGCTTTTGTGTAAATCTAAAATAAATATTAAAATTTATAAAATAATTATATTTACAATTATTATTATGTTTGCTATAGTTTATATATGCAGATTGATATGGTCAGGCGATGATGTCGTGGTTTTTGAGCCGCAAAACAACATTCTGTTTCGTATCATCCGTATAATAGACAGCAAATAGAAAAGGAGAAAGAAGATGTTTTGCGAGAAATGTGGAAAAGAAATTCCTGATTCAACAAAATTCTGCCCAGCCTGTGGAGCACCTGTTTCCAAGGCACAGGATTTTGTCAACAAAGCAGGAGAGGCCTTCAATGCAGCAGAGCAGGAGCTTGGAAGTGCATTTGATGAGGTAAAGCAGTCCTTCACAGGAAACAGTGCAAACCAGCAGAATGCAGGCTACCAGAATAACGGAGCCGGACAGTACAACGCAGGCTACCAGAATAACGGAGCCGGACAGTACAGCGCAGGCTACCAGAACAACGGAGCCGGACAGTACAATACAGGCTACCAGAACAATGGTGGTCAGACTCCTCCACCATACAGGGGAGAAAGATTAAAGGATGACAGAGGTCTTGCCTCATACATCATCCTGTCTATTATCACATGTGGTATTTATGGCTATTATTTCATCTACAAGATGGCTCATGATGTCAATGTAGCATGTGATGGAGATGGCGAGAATACATCAGGTCTCGTAGCATTTATCCTGCTTTCAATGATTACATGCGGTATTTATGCATGGTACTGGTACTATAAGCTGGGCAACAGACTGGCAAATAATGCAGGCAGATACGGACTTAGCATTCAGGAGAATGGAACCACTGTTTTGATGTGGTGCATATTTGGTACACTTATCTGTGGAATCGGACCATTCATTGCTATGCATATCCTTATCAAGAACTCAAATATGATCTGCAATGCTTACAACAGGACACATGGACTTATGTAATTTGAGTTTTGATTTAATTTAATTAAATAATTTGATTATATTATTTCTAAGGCGAGAGGCAGTTTGCATTAAGCAGACTGTCTCCTTAAATTTTGTATATTAAATTAAACGATAAATATTATTGAAAAAGACCGTTCAGACATTGACAAAAATTTGTCAAAGTGTTACTATTTTTTTATAAATTACGACAGAAATGTCGGTTATACATAGGTTTTTTAAGGAGGATTTATACAATGAGCGAGTTCAAAAATTTAACACTTGACGTAGCAGATCAGATTGCAGTACTTGCAATCTCAAGACCGGCTGCTCTTAATGCATTAAACAGTGAGACTCTTGACGAGTTAAATGTAGCATTAACAGAGATTGAGGCAAGAGATGATGTTAAGGTGCTTATCCTTACAGGTGGTCCTGACAAGAAGGGCAACGAGTTCAAGTCATTCGTAGCAGGAGCAGACATCTCAGAGATGGTTAATTTCACAGCACCACAGGCAAGAGCATTCGGAATCAAGGCTTCAGAGCCATTCTTCAAGCTCATGAATATGCGTCAGGTAACAATCGCAGCTGTCAATGGATTCGCACTCGGTGGAGGATGCGAGATTTCTATGGCATGTGATATCAGAATCGCTTCTGAGAACGCAATTTTCGGACAGCCTGAGACAGGACTTGGAATCATCCCTGGCTTTGGCGGTACACAGAGACTTGCTCGTTTAGTTGGAATGGGACGTGCTAAGGAAATGATCTTCACATGCGACAATGTAGACGCTGCAGAAGCATACCGCATTGGTCTCGTTAATAAAGTAGTAGCAAAAGAGGAGCTTATGCCAACAGCTAAGGCTATGGCTGCAAAGATCATCTCTAAGGGCAGCTACGCAATCGCAGTTGCAAAGGCTGCTATCAACAACGGATACGATATGGATATCAAGAACGCTGTTGAGATGGAAGCAAACCTCTTTGGTGTTGTAAATGACACAAACGACAAGAAAGAGGGAATGGGAGCATTCCTTGAGAAGAGAGCTGCAAACCTCACAGATTTCTAATTGTGATTTGAATTATATATTGTAATATGATGACCAAAACAGCCGGTGCGTTATGCACCGGCTGTTTTAATAAACTAAATTATCACTCTTACAATAAACAGTGTATCGGTCACACTGTACTGGCATTTGCCACCAAGCCTTTCAGAAGTCTGTCGGATGCTTCTTGTGCCAAGTCCATGCCCTCTTTCTGTCGCAACAGGCATATCGTTTATGAGCTTAGGCCTTACGGCATAAGGATTTTCAACAGAAATCAAAAGCTTGCCGCTTTTCTCTGAGATAGAGAGTCTGATAAAGCGCTTTTCGGGCTCAAGCATCATGACGGCATGCACGGCATTTTCCAGTGCATTTTGAAGTATCGCGGTCATATCTATGTCTGAGAAGGGGAGCTTTGATGGAACAGATATAGAATACCTGAAATCAATATGATTATCCTTAAAGCTGTCGGCATGGGACATGATAATGATGTTGATTATTTCGTTTGCACAGAAGCGTTTTCTGGTGGTCTTTTCGGTTGCCTTAACGATACCGTGTATGTAGTCCAAGGCCTTGTCATTTTCATTGTTTTCGATGAAGGAAGCTATATTGTTCAGAAAATGCCTCATATCGTGGCGCAGCAGAGAAACATTTTTCTCATTGCGCTGCATGCTCTCAATTTCCTTTGCAAACTGTGCCTGCTTTATCTGCATAAAATAATTCTGTGTGGCAATCTGCTGCTGGCGTTCAATCGAATGATAGTAGACCACACAGAACGTCAGAAAGCTGATGCACATGAGAAATGGCACAAACTCGACCACTATGTGGCTGCCACTGTAAAGAAGCTTCGTGTACACTGTTGTCGAATAGTCGAATATGTAGTAGAAAAACGGCATGATGCATATAGGTATAAGCTCCACATCGGGCTTTGCAAAAATATCGGACAGTGCGGGTGCGATGAACCTGTGCACGATAAAGTATGTGAGGAAAATACCGGCAATATAGGTTAAATCAACAATCCAGGACTCGTAGCCGAGCGACTCTGTGATGATAGACATCCAGTTACATATCTGACAGCACATGTAGGCACTTGTGACAGCAAGCAGAGATTTGAGTACGCTTCGGTGAAAAACAAATATCAGTATCAGCAAAAGAGGAAGATGTGTCACGAGAGGATATGCACTTATCACACTTGCAGAGCCCTTAAAGCACATGAGTACGAGATCCAAAAGCAGATCTATGACACAGAATGCGTTTAATATCAATATATTTTTTTTATTGTTTTTGATACCTATTATAGATGTAGTGACAAATACTCCAAAGTATAGTGTGAATATGTATCTCACGGTGTTCGTGATTAAATTAAGCATATAATAATTATTCCTTTTTCATGATATAAAGCCTACTCCTTAAACATATAGGAGAAATAGGCATCCTGAAAGCTCTTTGAAAGACCTCTGGAAATAGAAATCTTTGTACCTGATTTTGTGACAAGCTCAGTTGCTGAAAAATGCTCCACAGCCGGCATGTATACAATATAGCTTCTGTGGCACTTGAAGAAGCCTTTTTCGACAGTGAGCAGCTTTTCATAATCTGAAAGCTTGCCAATTGCTTCAAGTCTTTTTCCGTCATATAGTGCCAACATGACCTTCTTATTTTGTGCTTCAAGAAACTCAATATGGTGCATGAATACATTTTGATATCCAAATGTAGTATGGACTGCAATGGAGTCGGCAGGCTTTGACACAGCAGACAAACATTTGTCCAAAAGCTTATATAGCTTCTCTCTGTCAACAGGCTTTAGCAGATAACCGGAAGCATCCACGTCATAGGATTCAATGGCAAACTCAGGCGATGTGGTCAGAAAGATAATTTTCGATATCAGATTGTGCTCGCGAAGCTCTCTTGCAGCATCCATGCCATTTAAAAGCGGCATCATGATATCAAGAAGAATCACATCAGGACTGTTTTTGGCACAGTATTCAAGCAGCTTATCGCCGCTTTCCATGGTCTTTACACTGATGGGAGTGCTGATAGCAGCCTTCCAGTCGTTCACAAGCTGGCAAGTCTGCTCAAGGCATGCATCGTCATCATCACAGATTACTATTTCAAACATTTTTTACCTCTTAAGTCTTTTTAACTTTATTATATAATCTTTTTTGTAAAGCGTAAACAACAGTCTTGAAAAAAGAATGAAATGTATCTATAATTAATCAGATTATTATAGATTTACAAGAGGAAAAAATGAAGTCAAGAGCAACACAGACCAAAGAACTGGATATGGTGAACGGACCACTCGCAAGGAAGATACTGATTTACTCCATACCGCTCATGTTCTCAAACCTGCTTCAGGTATTTTTCAATATGACGGATGTGGCAGTGGTGGGAAAATTTGCAGGTGCAAGAGCACTCGGCTCGGTCGGTTCCACGACGATCATCATCACACTCACAACAGGCATACTGCTTGGCATGGGAGGCGGTGTCAATGCTGTCACGGCACTGCACATGGGAGCAGAGGACTATCAGAGGGTGCATAAGACCGTCCACACATCGGTCATTCTGTGCTTTATAGCGGGACTTTTACTGTTAGTGGCAGGCCTGGCTTTTTCAAAGCCCCTGCTTGAAGTGATGAATACAAAGCCCGAGCTGATAGACGGTGCCACAGCGTATCTGATGATATACCTGTGTGGTTCGCCGGCGCTGGCTCTTTATAATTTCGGCAACGGTGTGTTGAGCGCGGTTGGAGATACCAAGAGGCCTCTCATATACCTGAGTATCTCAGGAATTATCAATATAGTGCTAAACCTGTTTTTTGTAATAGTATGCAATCTGGGTGTGATAGGAGTAGCCATCGCAAGCATCATAGCACAGTACATCTCAGCGGCTCTCATCATCAGGTTTCTCATGAAGACATACGGCAGCTACGGCCTGCGCATGAAGGATATAGCGATTGACAGGGATGCGGCCGCAGCAGTGCTTCGTATCGGAGTGCCGGCCGCGATACAGTATTCGCTCTTTGCCATAGCCAATATATGTATCCAGACATCCATCAATTCCTTCAGCCATGTGGTCGTGGAGGGCAATTCAGCAGCCACCAACGCGGATTCGCTCATCTATGATATGATGGCAGCATTTTACACCGCATGCACCAGCTTCATAGCGCAGAATCTGGGCGCGAGGAAAAAGGAAAGGGTGCTTAGGACATTTTTCATCACACTGGCATACTCATTTCTGATGGGACTGGTGCTTGGAGTGGCGCTGTTTATATTCCAAAGACCGTTCCTTTTGCTCTTTACGAGTGATGATGCCGTGATACACTATGGACAGATCAGAATTAGTGTGATGGCATTCGTCTACTGTGTATCAGCCTTCATGGACAATGCCACAGCCGCCGCCAGGGGCATCGGAAAAAGCGTCATGCCAACCATCATAGTGGTCATGGGCTCTGTCGTATTCAGGATTATATGGCTGCTCACGGTGTTTGCATACTTTAAGACACTGCAGTCCTTATACCTCATATACGTCATTTCGTGGACGCTCACCGCAATCGCCGGTAATATATACTTTGCGTACCACTACAGGAAAATTTAGCGGATAACTATAATAAAACTGAATAGTAAGCGATAAAAAACAGTCAGACATATGTAAGAGATGTGTCCGGCTGTTTTTACGTTTTTACACATTTTTTGTTTTTTTTGCCTGATTTGCAGGCTGTTCTGCAATTCACACCCTGAAAACTACATTTGGCGCCATTTGGGCAAAGTAAGGCACAAAATGTTGTATAATTAGTACTATCAATACAAGTATATGTGATATGGAAATAGATAACGAAGCACAGATACGAGGGAGGTACTGGAATATGAAGAAAAGTAGATTCGCAAAAAAGATGATGGCACTGATCCTTGCAGTAGTGACAGCAGTAACACTCATGCCGGTAAATGGATTTATGAGTAAGGTAAGTGCGGATGAGACAGAAAATGTGAAACCTAATTATCTGACTTTTACAGCGAAGGAGGCAGGGTCTACAATTACGTTTGAATGGAGAACTGGCTCTGATGTAATGTATAGTACAGATGGTGGAAATAATTGGAATCAATACACTAAGGGTACAGAAATTAAACTTGATAAGATTGGAAGTACTGTAAGTTTTAAAGGAAAGAATGTTACTACGGAGTATTATAAGCACTTTACAATGAACGGCATAATAGAAGCATCAGGCAGTGTTACCAGTTTAACAGATGGTGAAGGAAATAAAACTGATGTAAAACTTTCCAGGGAATGCTATAAATATATGTTTTCTAAATGCACAAGCCTGACAACAGCACCAGAATTGCCAGCAGAAAAATTAGCAGAGCGTTGTTATGAATCTATGTTTTCTGAATGTACAAGTCTGACAACAGCGCCAAAATTGCCAGCAAAACAATTAGCATCGCATTGTTATGAATCTATGTTTTCTAAATGTACAAGCCTGACAACAGCGCCAGAATTGCCAGAAAAACAATTAGCATTGTCTTGTTATGCACATATGTTTAGTGGATGTACAAGCTTGACAACAGCGCCAAAATTGCCAGCAGAACAATTAGCAGAGCTCTGTTATGCCTCTATGTTTTTTGGATGCACAAGCTTGACAACAACAGCACCGGAATTGCCAGCAGAACAATTAGCATCGTATTGTTATGAATGTATGTTTAGTGGATGTACAAGCCTGAAAGAAGCGCCGAAATTGCCAGTAACAACATTAGCACCTTATTGTTATTATAGTATGTTTTCTGAATGTACAGGACTTATAGAGGCTCCAGATCTACCGGCAACAAATTTAGCAGAGTAT